>OGRJ01000856.1_pt1 | contig 27752 bp, 20 predicted proteins | sample 1553411 | NCBI WGS metagenome assembly OGRJ01 (sample SAMEA2580084, study PRJEB22360) | human gut metagenome | biome: human gut; feature: human-associated habitat; material: faeces | place: Denmark | collected 2008/2010
GTAAGGCTTTCAGCCTAACTGCAAAATTCCCATTTAACCGATAAATTCTCATTTATCGAACAAATAAAAGATACTTGAAAAATGAAATTCAAAAAGATTCTTCTTTCATTGCTAATTTGTTTGTCTTGTTTTGTACAGGCGAAGAATATAACCATCAGTCGTCTTACCTGTGAGATGCAGGAGGGACTGGTAGTGGTCGAAGGTTCACCCCGTTTGGGCTGGGTGATGGAATCGCCGGAAAATGGGACACGACAATCTGCCTATGAGATTGATATTCGGGAAGCTTTTACAGGGCGTTCCGTTTGGAATAGTGGGAAGGTTTATTCTTCGCAGAGCCAGTTAGTTTCTACAAAGGGGGCAGATATACGTCCTGATAACTCATTTAATTATAGTTGGCGCGTTCGTGTTTGGGATGAAACAGATACACCTTCCGAGTGGAGCAGTGAAGCGAAATTCCGGGCAGTACCCGAAAGATTATCTTCGGGGCAGTGGATTGGAGCTATTACCCGACAAAATGCTCATTTACCGGAAGGGCGTAAGTTCCACGGTGGAGAGCTGAAGAAACCGGAAGTGAAAGCTGCTTGGGAAGCAGTGGACACTTTGGCAAAGAAAAGTATTTGTTTGAGAAGAACATTCCAGGTAGGAGATGCGAAAGAAGGGGGTGCAAACCGTAAACCGGGCAAGAAAATAGTGGAGGCAACGGCATACGTTTGTGGTCTGGGATTCTATGAATTTTCTTTGAATGGCAAAAAGGTAGGTAACAGTGAGTTTGCTCCATTGTGGAGTGATTATGATAAAACTGTTTACTATAACACATACGATGTGACGGAACAATTGCGGCGTGGTGAAAATGTCGTAGGAATCTTATTGGGGAATGGATTCTATAATGTGCAGGGGGGGCGTTATCGCAAATTACAGATCAGCTTTGGTCCTCCCACACTTTTATTTGAGCTGGTTATTAACTACGAAGATGGAACATGTACGACGGTTCATTCCGATAATAATTGGAAATATGATTTTAGTCCGGTAACCTTCAATTGCATATATGGAGGAGAAGATTATGATGCGCGTCGTGAACAGAAAGGATGGAATCAGATTGGCTTTGATGACAGTCATTGGCGTCCGGTAGTCATACAGGAAGCTCCTAAAGGAATACTTCGTCCACAGATGGCGGCTCCGGTGAAAATCATGGAACGGTATGATATTCAAAAGGTAACCAAACTAAATGCGGACCAAGTTGCATCAGCTTCTGTATCAACTAAGAGAACAGTCGATCTTTCTGCTTTTGTGTTGGATATGGGACAGAATCTGGCTGGCTTTCCGGAAATAACAGTACGTGGCAAACGTGGTCAGAAAGTGACTTTGATTGTAGCCGAAGCATTGACAGAGGAAGGTGCTTGCAATCAGCGTCAGACAGGGCGTCAACACTATTACGAATACACTCTGAAAGGGGAAGGCGATGAAACCTGGCACCCTCGTTTCTCTTATTATGGTTTTAGATATGTTCAGGTAGAGGGGGCTGTCTTAAAAGGACAGAAGAATCCGCAGAAATTGCCTGTATTAAAGAATATTCAATCTTGTTTCGTATATAATTCAGCCAAGAAAGTTTCCACTTTCGAATCATCCAACCGGATATTTAATGCTGCCCATCGATTGATCGAGAAAGCGGTTCGCAGCAATATGCAGTCTGTGTTTACGGATTGTCCGCATCGTGAGAAACTTGGGTGGCTGGAACAGGTACATCTGAATGGTACGGGTTTGTTGTATAACTATGATTTGACAGCATACGCTCCGCAGATTATGCAGAATATGGCAGATGCACAACATTCCAACGGGGCCATGCCGACAACTGCTCCGGAATACGTGATTTTTGAAGGTCCGGGTATGGATGCTTTTGCCGAATCTCCGGAGTGGGGTGGTTCTTTGGTTATTTTCCCTTTTATGTACTATGAGACTTATGGAGACGATTCATTGATTAAGAAATATTATCCGAATATGCGTCGTTACGTGGATTATCTCAAGACTCGTGCAGATAAAGGTGTTCTTTCTTTCGGATTGGGAGACTGGTATGATTACGGAGATTTTCGTGCGGGATTCTCACGGAATACGCCCGTTCCTTTGGTAGCTACTGCGCATTATTACATGACAGTCATGTATTTGGTACAAGCTGCGAAAATGGTAGGTAATGACTTTGACATTCGTTATTATACTTCGTTGGCACAGGATATAATGGTTGCATTTAATAAATGTTTTCTTCATAAAGATATGGCACAATATGGTACAGGAAGCCAATGCAGTAATGCGCTTCCGCTGTTCCTCCAAATGACGCAGGATGCAGATGAACAAGGTAACTACCGACCGGATGCAGATTTGAATGAGAAAGTATTCGCGAATCTGATAAAAGATGTGGAAGCACATGGCAACCGTTTGACTACCGGTGATGTGGGAAACCGTTATCTGATTCAGACATTGGCGCGTAATGGAGAACATGAACTTATTTATAAAATGTTCAATCATGAAGAAGCTCCCGGATATGGTTTCCAGTTAAAATTCGGCGCTACAACTTTGACCGAGCAATGGGACCCCCGTCAAGGTTCTTCCTGGAATCACTTTATGATGGGACAGATTGATGAATGGTTCTTTAATTCACTGGTCGGTATTCGTCCTTCTACCACTCCAAAACAAGGTTATCAGAAGTTCATCATCGCTCCCCAACCTGTGGGAGATTTGAAATATGTCAAAGCGTCGTATGAAACTTTATACGGTACCATTAATGTGGACTGGACTTGTGAGAATGGGACTTTCACTTTAAACGTGTCTGTTCCGGTGAATACTACCGCTGTTGTTTATCTCCCGGGCGGAAAAGAACCGAAAGAAATACAGAGCGGAACATATCAATTGGTTTGTGCAAAATAAAAGAACCTTTTTGTATATATTTGTAGAATTAAAAAACAATGTATTCGTATAAAAAATCATGCAGCATCTTTATTTTAATCATGTAGCATGTTTGAAAAAAACATCTCAATGATTGTCTTCAAACATTGGGAAGAAAAAAAGATTCTATTAGCATGATTTTTTAGAAGGAAACGATGAAATATACTTTAATAATATCGATTATGAATTTACGAACAACTCTTTTTGTCTTTCTTTGCTTCTGTGCAACCACAGTTCTTCGTGCCGAGCGTGTAGATATGCTGAAGGCCGGTGCAAAAGCAAATGGCAAGACTCTTAATACAAAGCTAATCAATTCAACGATTGACCGTCTGAACCGTGGTGGCGGAGGTACTCTTTTCTTTCCTGCCGGAACTTACCTGACGGGGAGTATCCATCTGAAAAGTAATATTACACTGGAGTTGGAAGCCGGAGCTACCTTGCTCTTTTCCGATAACTTTGATGACTATCTTCCTTTTGTCGAGGTTCGTCATGAAGGAGTGATGATGAAAAGTTTCCAGCCTTTGATTTATGCGGTAGATGCCGAGAATATTACGATCAAAGGAGAAGGAACTTTGGACGGACAAGGAAAGAAATGGTGGATGGAGTTCTTTCGTGTCATGATTGATTTGAAAGACAATGGCATGCGTGATGTGAATAAATATCAGCCAATGTGGGATGCAGCAAATGATACGACAGCAATTTATGCTGAAACGAACAAGGATTATGTAAATACATTGCAACGTCGCTTTTTCCGTCCTCCGTTCATTCAGCCCGTTCGTTGTAAGAAAGTAAAGATTGAAGGAGTGAAAATCATAAATTCTCCCTTCTGGACGGTCAATCCGGAGTTTTGCGACAATGTAACCATAAAGGGGATCACCATAGATAATGCGCCCTCACCAAATACGGACGGAGTGAATCCGGAATCCTGCCGCAACGTACATATCAGCGACTGCCATATATCAGTAGGAGACGATTGCATCACAATCAAGTCGGGAAGAGATGCGCAGGCCCGTCGTTTGGGAGTACCTTGCGAGAATATCACTATCACCAACTGTACCATGCTTTCCGGTCATGGAGGTGTTGTTATCGGCAGCGAGATGAGTGGGAGTGTGCGTAAAGTTACTATTTCCAATTGCGTGTTTGACGGAACAGATCGTGGAATTCGTATTAAGTCAACCCGTGGAAGGGGAGGAGTCGTTGAAGATATTCGTGTCAGCAACGTCGTAATGAGCAACATTAAACAGGAAGCTGTCGTATTGAATTTGAAATACAGTAAAATGCCTGCCGAACCTAAGAGTGAACGCACTCCGATATTCCGTAACGTACATATCAGCGGAATGACTGTGACAAACGTAAAGACTCCGATCAAAATAGTGGGCTTGGAAGAAGCGCCGATATCTGACATCGTTTTGCGTGATATTCATATTCAGGGAGGGAAACAGAAATGTATCTTCGAAAATTGTGAACGTATCACGATGGATGACGTAATCGTCAATGGTGAAGTAATTAAAAGCACACAACAGATACTACAGATTAACACAGATTTTTAATTCGACTAAATTATAAGAATAATAAATCTGTGAAAATCTGTGTAATCTGTGGTGAAAAAACAACTTACATAAATTAAAAATAAATGAAACGAATCCTTTTTACTATGCTTCTTGCCGCATCTCTTTCGGCCGAAGCCCAGACGCAAACATACGAGACAGAATTTGCCCGTCCCTTGAATGAAGTACTGACGGATATACAGAACCGTTTCGGAGTCCGTTTGAAATATGACATTGATACGGTGGGAAAAGTGCTGCCTTATGCCGATTTCCGTATTCGTCCTTATTCCGTGGAAGAATCCTTGACGAATGTATTGGCACCTTTCGATTATAAATTTGTTAAGCAGAAAGGAAATATGTATAAGCTGAAAGCATACGAGTATCCACGTCGTACAGATGCAGACGGAGAGAAGATGCTGGCTTATCTGAATACACTCTATACAGGCCAACAGTCCTTTCAACTTCGTGCCGATTCTCTGAAAAAAGAGGTACGTCAGCGTTTAGGTATCGATCCTTTGTTGGCTCAATGTGTCAAATCCAAACCTATTCTTTCAAAGATACGTAAGTTTGATGGCTATACCGTGCAGAATTTCGCGCTTGAAACACTTCCCGGGTTATACGTTTGCGGTTCTATCTATACGCCCCAATCGAAAGGAAAACATGCGTTGATAATCTGCCCTAACGGACATTTTGGTGGCGGACGTTATCGGGAAGACCAACAACAACGTATGGGAACTTTAGCACGTATGGGAGCTGTTTGTGTAGACTATGATTTGTTCGGATGGGGAGAGTCGGCTTTGCAAGTGGGCAGTGCGGCACACCGTAGCAGTGCGGCGCACACTATACAGGCAATGAACGGCTTACTGATTCTTGACTACATGCTTGCTTCCCGTAAGGACATTGATACCAGCCGTATTGGTACGAATGGCGGTTCGGGTGGAGGTACCCATACTGTATTATTGAGCGTATTGGATGATCGTTTCACCGCTTCAGCTCCGGTAGTGAGCCTGGCTTCTCACTTCGACGGTGGCTGTCCCTGCGAAAGCGGAATGTCCATTCAACTATCTGCAGGAGGAACCTGCAATGCGGAATTAGCCGCTACTTTTGCTCCTCGTCCACAACTGATCGTATCGGATGGCGGCGACTGGACGGCCAGTGTTCCTACTCTTGAATTTCCTTATCTGCAACGAATCTACGGATTCTACCAGGCAAAAGATAAAGTAACGAATGTACATCTTCCCAAAGAGAAACATGACTTTGGTCCGAATAAGCGGAATGCTGTTTATGACTTCTTCGCAGAAGTATTCAAATTGGATAAAAAGATGTTGGATGAAAGCAAGGTCACCACTGAACCGGAATCCGCTATGTATAGTTTTGGTGAAAAAGGAGCTTTGCTTCCTGAAGGTGCCATCCGTTCTTTTGACAAGGTAGCTGCTTATTTTGACAAGAAGGCTTATGCTAATTTAAAATCAGATGCTTCTCTCGAAAAGAAAGCCATCGACTGGGTAGCTTCTTTAGAGTTGAACGATGATAAAAAGGCAGGTTTTGCAGTAACTGCCATTTATAATCATCTTCGTAAAGTGCGTGACTGGCACAATGAGCACCCTTATACAACAATTCCCGAGGGTATCAATCCTCTGACAGGCAAACCGCTTTCCAAGCTCGACCGTGAAATGATTGCAGATTCTGCTATGCCGAAAGAAGTGCATGAAAGGCTAATGAAAGATTTACACAGAGTATTGACGGAAGAACAGATTGAACAAATCCTGGATAAATACACGGTAGGTAAAGTTGCTTTTACCTTGAAAGGTTATCAGGCCATCGTGCCCAATATGACGGAGGAGGAAACGGCTTTTGTTCTGGAACAGTTGAAACTGGCTCGCGAACAGGCTATTGACTACAAGAATATGAAGCAGATTTCTGCTATCTTCGAAATTTATAAAACCAAATGCGAACAGTATTTCAATGAGCATGGTCGCAACTGGCGGCAGATGTTCAAAGATTACGTGAATAAGCGAAACGCAGAAAAGAAGGCTCAAGGAAAGAAATAAATGAGGGTAAACCCTTAACCTCCTACATAACCGGAAAATCTCCGGGATAATAGAAGAATATAATAGAGCTATGCTTTGCAACTGACAAAGCATAGCTTTATCATATCTAAAGCTATGCTTTAGTTCCCCTAAAACACTGCTATAATTTATTTCTTCACGATTACTAAACATCTTTTTCGCAGAAAATGTGTTATTTTGTAGATGGCTAACAGAAATGTATATGATATGGATAAGCAAAAAGTAGCATTAGTCCTTTCCATGGGTGGAGCACGTGGAATAGCACATATAGGAGTAATTGAAGAATTACTTCGTCACAACTTTGAGATTACTTCCATTGCAGGAAGTTCCATGGGAGCAATGGTGGGAGCAATGTATGCTTCAGGAAAAATGGAAGAATGTAAAGAATGGCTGTATAGTTGGGACAAACGCAAGATGTGGGAATTGGCGGATCTTACCTTAAGCCGGGATGGATTAGTGAAAGGTGACCGTTTTATTAAAGAACTGAAACAAATTATTCCGGACATGAATATTGAAGACCTGCCTGTCCCTTATGTAGCGATGGCTACGGATATTGTCCGCGATCAGGAAGTCAGGTTTGACAGAGGGAGCTTACATGAAGCTATTCGTGCGTCTATTTCTATCCCTATGCTTTTCCGCCCATTAAGAAAAGACGGTATGGTATTGATTGATGGAGGTATTCTGAATCCTCTTCCATTGAGTCATGCGCAACGTACTGAAGGAGACATTCTGATAGCTGTCGATGTGAATGCACCCATTGAAATCGGAAAGAAAAAGAAAATGTCTCCTTATAATCTGTTGACAGAATCTTCGAGAATGATGATGCAACAAATCACTCGTTACCAGATAGAACGTTGTCAGCCGGATATCTTAATTCAAATTTCCGGCGATACGTATGATATGTTGGAGTTCCATCACGCAGCTTCGATTGTGAAGACAGGAGCGGAAGTTACTCGAAACGTGTTGAAAGAATCTCTTGGCAATGATTAATCATGTGGTTGATGATCTCCATTCCTTTTCTTCGGGGTATACGGATACTTTCACCGACCGCCAACATATCTTCAATATCCGGATTTCCTTTGTTATTTGCTGAAGTAGCATGTTCACCGTGATACCCCTCTTTGCAGAGAGTTAAATCATAAGCAGGTGCTAATGACCATTTTCCTTCACGACAAATAAAACTGAAATTTTTGACATGGTCGTCTTTGTTATCTGTAAGTACATTAAACACCATGCGTTGGAACATTTCATCAACTTGTTGTGAATCTTGTGTCAAATATCCTGTTAAGTGTAACAATACCTTGTAATCTAGTTTTGGATTTGATATTGATTCATTGAGTAACGCACCAGCAGTAGCAATGTGTAGTCGTTTTCCATTCTCTATATCAAAACGTTTGCTGGCAAAATATTTGCCATCTAATAACTTGTAATCAGGAACATTTATTCCACATTTACGAGCTACTTCATTATATTTATATTCCATTCTCCCTATATCTTTCGGATCATATGTATGGCGGAATTTCACTAACCATGCACCTTCACGATCATGCCACAAGCATTTAGGACGGCAGCCACCGGAATTACCACTATTGAAATATAAAATATCTTCGCCTTCTTCAGATTTTTCTGAAAGTACTTCCAGAGCCATTTGTTGTAAGTTGTCCAAGTCAGGTAGAGATTTTTCTTCTCCAATATAAGATTCCGGCACGTAACTAAGTGCTCCCATTCCCGAAATTCCCACTATACTTAATCGCTGAATAGGTGTAAGCAAAGCATCATTTATACCTTGTTTTTTGAGTAAACGATTCAACAAATAACGACCATATCCATCAGGGAGACTATCCTCAAATATTCCAAAATTTCCCCAGAAAGGTTCTGGTTTGGCGATGAATAAACTAGATTCTAATGGTAAGTCTAATGGAGAGATAGAAAAGCCTGATATCAGCCATTTCTTATCGTATTGGAAAGCGCAACATCGGTTATCGTGTGTCATGGTAAGTTCTCCTATCTTTTGATCACGATAAAGTACCGATAACTTATTTACTAATTTCATTTCTTCCTCGCTTCCTGTTTTTATTTTTATTGATAACGTCCAATTCTTCCATTGTACTGTAAAGTGGTTCTGCAAGAAGTGCCTTTACGTCTTTGGAATATCCTAATGCTTTTGTTAATGCCACATAAGAGCTCAATGAAATAGAAAACTTCTGTTCAAACTTAGCTATAGTGGGAGAAGGAACGCCACTTAACTTGGATAAAGCATCTCTTGAAAGTCCTTTCTCCAATCGCCTCTTTTGTAAATTGCAGGCAAGTAACTGCAGAATATCTTCGGGCGTATCTATATCAAAGTTGTATAATAAAGACATATCATTGTATCTGATAAGTAACAAATATGATTATAATAGATATTATTATATCTGTTACAAAGATAGTGTTTCACTTTGACTTATTCAATAAAAATAGCAGAAAAAGTAGCCCACATAGCTTTTTAGTTCTGTTCTTACAACACGGATATCAGATAACTCGTAAGGATAGAGAAACTATAAGAGACAAGTGTGAATATGTAGTATATAAAAAATTAGCCACTCTCTCAAGGCTATCTTTTACTTTATATGAACAAGGACGTCCTGATTTGATAGCGGAATTATTTAATTCTGTTGATTCTTTTATAAAGTCAATTTATACTATTGAGTCTTTGTTATCTAATACTTCGGTATATTTTGAATATAAAACCAATGTATGGCTTTGTATTGCTAATAACGCAATTACTAATTATAGAGATTATTGGATATTTTGTGAGGCTGCATTGAAAAAATGCGGAAAATGGGAGGAAATATATAAAATTAGTTCATTCAAGGCAATATACAATGCAATAGATAAAGATGCACTATTAGAGTGGGAAAATCAAAAACAATATGAGATTCTGAGGTTACTATATCCACAGTTGGAAGTGCCTGATATTCGTATAAAAGGAAAAACAGTTAGTCTTTTAGAACAGGCTGATTCTATTTTTAAGAAATCGGAACTATCAGACACTTTTAGTTCTTTAGGTTATGCTATAAGAAAACAGCGTCCGGCATGGGGATGCAACGATATAGAAGGTAGAACAGCTGAAGAAAAGGTTTTGTCATTATGGAATACTCTTCCACATGATACTTTTTTGATGGCACTACTTTGTCTCAATTCTGGAGATTCACATATTATCCTTGAGCAATTAAAAGAATATGCAAGGACTGATGTTCTGGATATTTTATACAGCTCGGAGATACATCCCAAATTGCAAATAGGATTAGAAGCCGGAACAGTGGGTAATTTGGATTTTCTTTTTTCATTATGGGAATTAGGATATAGATATCATACCCACCAAGAATGGCAGGTGCACGGAAATATAACAAGTACTAAACAAATGAAACTTTATTGTTTAGACAAGTTCTATGATATGAGTTTAGATATTGATTTGAAAGAGATAATGAATAGTATTGCTCTTAGAGCAATTTGTATGGTAGAAGCCATTAAAACCAATGATTTGTTCTGCACTAGTAATCCTAATTGGAAATCATATATAAATGGAGTACGTGGTGCAACTTTACAACATCCATTAAATCAATATTGGGGATATATTGATATGGCTTTCGATGCTTATCATTTTACAGATGGGCAGAGTATGAGAAGTTATCTTTCTCAAAAAGAACCCGGGATAAAATTAGAAAAGGGCTCTGAAAAAATAGAAATAAATTCAGCTATTTACAAAGCCTTATCTGTTTTGTATCCAGAAGTATATAACATGAATTCGTAATGATGTTTATGTTGCGTCCGAAGATATATAAATCATCTTTTTCGTCATTCCCCCGTCAATAGTGATGTTTTCTCCATTGATGAAATCATTGTTTTCCTCGCAGAGAAACAGACACATGCGGGCAATATCTTCCGGTTTACCTACCCGGCGTGAAGGATGCTGTGAATGGTCTTCCGGTTGGAGTTGATTATAATCATGGGTCTGTATCCATCCCGGAGCAATGGAATTTACGGTGATATTCCATTCGGATAAAGACAAAGCCAATGCATGAGTCAAAGAATAGATACCACCTTTCGAAGCTGCATAACCTTCACTTCCCGGTTCACTCATCAGATAACGTGTAGAGCAGATATTTATAATTCGGCCGTATGGGTTGGGAGAGGGCTGCTTTTTACGATGGATGGCAAGCAGCCGGGAAGTGATGAATACAGGACGCAGGTTAATAGAAAGAATTTTGTCGAAATCCTCTACACTTGTTTCTGTGATAGAAGAAAATTTGCTGATACCGACGTTGTTGACAATAATATCAATATCGTTCCATTCGGCAAGAATGGTTTGCATACAACTTTCAAGTGCGTTTTTATCACTTACGTCGACCTTATGGAACATAGCCCCGGTTGCCTTCGCAGTCTCCTGTCCCGATGTTTCGTTTATATCACAAAAGGCAACTTGATTTCCAGCCAGGCGAAAAGCTTCTACTATTGCTTTGCCTATTCCTTCCGCTCCGCCTGTTATAAATACTCTTCTTTTTGAATCCTCCGGTTTTGAAACCGTTGAAGTGTGAGACTTCGATTCAGCCGGACGTACTGCTGTTAGTTTCTTCTTACCATATTTTTGTGCTTGTTTCCAAGCAGCTTTTCGGGCTTCGTATTGTTCCTGTTGTCTTTCTATGTAATTATCTGCCATCGTTATTTTTTATTTATTGGCAAATGTAAAGTATAAAATGGATAAATACAAGAATCGACCGCTCTTTTGCGGGCAAAGGAGCGGTCGATTTCATTCAGATGATCGTTCAATATTTAAAACTTCGTCGGATCTATCTCTGCATATTTAATTCGTTGACGGCGCCATGTATAAATGGCATGCAGCTTCCCGTCTTTCCCCTGAATAATGCTAGGGTAAGAGTATTGGCTGATCGGACTATCTTCTAATGTAAGAACAGGCTGCCAATTGATACCATCTTCTGAAACGGCCACACAGAGCGGAGTACGCGGACCTTTCGGAGTTCCGGGCAATGTAGAGAAATTATTGTAGATAAGGATATGTCTACCGTCTTTCATTGTCACGGCATCCGTACCGGAATTATTATTCGGGACATTCAGCAGCGTTACTTTACTCCATGTGTCACCATTATCACTGCTCCACGCAGTTGCTACCTGTGCGTTACGTGTACGGCAGAGTATCTGTAATCTTCCATCCTTATGCTTCAAAATACTGGGTTGTATTGCATAAACAGGTTTGGCTCCTTCTCCTTCGATCGCTTCTCCGCCTTCCTGGTCATCCACATTCACACCTCCCTTTTTACGATTTTGGGTGGGGACAGATAACTCGGCATCCAGTGGTCCGACCATCTTCCAGGTCTTGCCTTTATCATCGGAAATCTCGAAATGGACACGCCATCCGTTACTTCCTTCCGTACTGGAAGGACAGATGATACGCCCATTGATATATTCCGGTTTATTCTTAATAGGTCCAAGAAAACCTTTCGGAAGCGCTTCGCGTTTGCTCCAGGTTTTTCCTCCGTCGCGTGAACGGACAAGCCATCCTGTCCAGTCGCTCACTTTCAAACCTATTTTATAAAACAGAATCAGGTCACCTCCGGGAATCTGGAAAAGAACCGGGTTCCAGCAAGCTTTTCTGCGGGCAATAAGTGTTCCTTTTGCATCTTTCACCGGGGTACAGGTTGAATCGATTCCGGCTAATACTGCTTGTGAGTCTTTAAGTGAAAACACACCGTCGGCAGCAACTTTGGGGGCAGTCCATTCTTTAGAGCCTTTAGGTTTACGACATACCCAGATGCAACAATCCGGATTGCGCTCTTTGGTTCCTCCAAAGAAAGAGGCTACAAGATCACCATTTTTCAGTTCTACTATCGTAGCTCCGTGACATTCGGGGAAAGAAGCGTTTTCGTATAGGAACTCATCACTTAGAATAGCCGCATTCCGGGTGGGAATGTCTACACTGAAATGATATTTTCCTGATCCGATTTTTTCTTTCCGTCCATCCGGAAGATGTACTTCCCCCGTCGTATTGGCGGGAAGTTCGATATCCCATTCCAAATGTGTGGGAGTCTTTGTCCATCGGCTGGTTATTTTTCCGTAGATACTCATGTACGATGCATCCACGTTACTCAACTCCTGAATTTCAAAAGCCGGCTGGAAGACGATATGCTTGTAACCGGACTTCCAGCGGTCCGCACGGATACCTGCCAAGTTATTGAAGCACCAAGGCAATAAGTCACCTAAAAGCATCACGTGATTACCGCTATTCATTTCAGGATTTGCCGTATCACCGTTCCATAACTCCCAAATAGTGGTAGCACCTTTTTCAACCATATATCCCCAGGAAGGATATGTTTTATTGGTAGCCAGTAGATAAGCTACATTGGCATGACCGCGACGGCTCAATTCACGCAATAGCCATTGTACACCGATTACTCCGGTACTTATATGTCCCTTGTTGGTTGTAATAATGGAAGTTACGGCATTTTTAGCTACTTCATTGATGTAGTTCTTTGGCACTAGACCAAAAGCAAGTGGCAAGATATTGGCAGTAACTGTGTTGTTACCATAGAAAATACTATCCGGATATAAGGTATGTCCCGGTACGGGAGAGGTACCTTCCTTTACGTGAAGAAAACGGGCATTGAATGCGTCTTTCATGCGATGTTCCAAATCTTCCCATTCTTCTGCGTCAGCTTTCAGCCCTTGCAGGCTTGCAAAGCGGTGCATCAGTTGTAATACTTTCAGATAATAAGCGGTTGCGATCAGAGCTCCGTCAGTCTTGCGGGAAGGGTCCTTGCTATGAATTAACTCCAGTGATTCGGGTGGAACGCACCAGTCACCATATTTATCTTTGGTGATGATAAGATCCTCTGTCATGTAGTATTCACGGATATGAGATACCCACTTCTTGATAGCCGGATAATTCTCTTCGATCGGACGTTTATCTCCAAAGTTTGTGAAAAGCATGTCGCAGGCCATTGGTAAAGCGGCAGGCCAAGTCACATTGTCCGAGTAGTAGTTCCAGTATGCTGGGGCTACATCAGGAATACAGCCGTCTTCCCGTTGTGCTTCACGGATGTCACGCGTCCATTTGGTATACATGGCGTAATTATCGAAAAGCATGCTTTCTCCCCAACAGCCCATGGTACGGTCACCCAACCATGGTTGGCGTTCATTCCGTTGCGGACAGTCAACCGGCATCCCTTTATAGTTGCTCCGGATTCCCCAAAATGCATTACGGATAATCTTATTCAGAGTTTCGTCAGAACAGTTGAAAGTACCGATATGCTCCATTTCATCTTCTACTACTTCGGCAACGAAATCTTCTGCCTTCGCATTCGGATAACCGCTGACTTCTACATAACGGAACCCATGATAAATAAAACGAGGTGCCCAGGTAGCATCTTTTGTTTCGCGTCCGCTGACAATATATACATCTGTAGAACGGGCATCCCTGAAGTTTCTTGTATAAAGTTCGCCATTGTCTTGCAGACTTTCTGCAAAACGGAGACGGATGCTATCGCCAGCCTGTCCTTTTATCCGGAAACGTACCCAGCCCGCCATATTCTGACCGATATCCAGGATATATTTGTTACCGAGCTTTTTAATAGAAACAGGCTTTAAGGTTTCTGTGACTTTCATGCCCGGCATCATTTGTGCGCGCAATGTTCCTGAAGGAATACTAACACGTTGGGCCGGCATCCAGTTTTTGTCATCGTATCCGGTTTGAGTCCAGGCTCCTAACTCTTTACGGGCATCGTATTCTTCGCCATCATATTCATTATTGCTACGGATAGGACCTTCAGTAGTCAATTTCCATGAAGTGTTTGTAGCAATCGTTTCTTTGCTGCCGTCTGCATATTCCACAATCAGATTCAACCGGAGTTTAGGATAACCGAAAGTCGGTATCTTATACGGTTTATAGTTCTGACGCATCGTATAGAAGCGACCATTTCCAAGAGTTACTCCAATAGCATTTTCTGTTTGAAGCAGTGAAGTAACATCGTATGTGTTGTACAGAATTGTTTTCCGGTAGTCGGTAGGAGCAGGTGCCAGTACTTGATTGCCGATGCGTTGTCCGTTGATAAACAACTCGTACAATCCCATTCCGGCGATATGTACTGTGGCACGTTTCACACTTTTCTTTACTGCAAACTCTTTACGGAGATAACGGGCTGCCAAACGGCTCCATTGTGTTTCGCTGCCTCCGGGAGCGGCCCTGTCCAAGCCGATCCATTGCCCTTGCCAGTCCGCTTCATTAAATAGTCCGGTGGTCCAGAAAGCCGGAGCACTCCAATTCGTTGCGCCTTTGTTGGTGTCTATTTTTACTTTCCAATAGTAGGAGGCATTACATTTTAATGTTTTTCCCTGATAAGTGATCCATTGAGAAGCGTCAGATTCAATCTTTCCTGAATCCCAAATATCTCCTTTTCCTTGTTCCAATAGCTCCGGGGAAGATGCGACAAGAATGTGATACGCAGTTTGTATCACATTCTGTTCATCCGATTCGATGCGCCAGCTCAATCGGGGTTGGCGCACATCGATACCTGCCGGATTTTTCAACTGCTCCGTTCGCAGGTCAGTGATACCTATGGCTGCGTATAGTGAACCTGCAAAGAGCAGAAAAAAGAAAAATGATACTATTCTTTTATTCATAAGTATGTTCTCATAATTCGTTTATATAATAAATTTAGGCACGGATTGCATGGATTAACGCTGTCGTTTTACTTATCTGTCATTCTGAAAGCCGTGAAATCCGTGTAATCCGCGCCTAATAATACAAAATTATTTAGCCCATTTTTGTTGTGCATTTGGTAATTCTGTCCAGTCCTTCTCCACATAGTTCTTACTACTATCCACTACAATCAGAATATGATCGTTTCCACTGCAATAACCACTGTCGTGCTGGAATTTGTGCACTCCGTTATCAAATTCTCCGATGTATTCCAGTTTACCATCTTTCGTGGTGTACCACCAAGCATTCTTTTTCGCGCCGCTAATCTTGCTGAAATCAACTTCCATCGGACGTCCGGTATAGTTGTATACCATCAGATAATCATTTCCACGTGTAGCGATAGCGCGGTCATAACGTTCTCCATTCTGTCCTGTGATGATAGACTGATCGGGTATGCGTTCAAAGAATGGGAAAGTCAACATCAGGTTTTTCAGATACTTCATCTGATTGTAGCCCGGATCATTCAAAGCATCATACCAAGGCTTCTTTGCACCATAAGCACCACCTACACCCGGTTTGATAAATTGCATGATGGAATTATGACCGTAAGTATGTCCGAAAGAACCTGCAAATACAGACCAATAAGCATAACGACGCACGTCATAATCCTTCCACAACAGTTCGTTTTCATCGTGCAGACCATGAGGTATTTCTTCATAGATCGGTTCACCGTCAATCACAGGCTTCATGGGTTTCATGGCCAGGCTGCGTTCTACAAAACGCCAGTTATCTTCTTCCGTATTTTCTTCGATAGGGTAGTCACCATCTCCGAAACGTTGTCCGTAGCGACGATGTCCGCTTTGAAACATGTTGAAATCCAACCAGGGAGCGTTATTGAACCAAGTTGCGGAAGTTGTTCTTCCACGTGGATGGAATGTCATCAGGTGATTTTTGTCGATAGCTTTGATAGAGGTTGCCAAAGCTTCCCATTCAGCAGTTTTCACGTCGCCACGGATATCTCCACCGATAAACCAGATAATATTCGGTTCGTCCTTATAACGCTCTGCCAAAAACTTGCCGTATGCTTTTGCCTGTTCTACAGTCATCTCGCCCCGGTTCACCGGGCTTCCCCAAATGCAGACCATGCCGATATATTGTCCCTTTTTTGCTGCTGTACGGATGATGTAGTCCATGTGATCCCAATAACCGTATACGCCTTTTTGATTGATGTTTTTGAAGTTGTATCCGTCAATCATCGAATATTGTCCGTAGATATTCATAGACGGAACATTGTTCAACGTTTGAACCTGAATCACGTTGTATCCGCGACGTTTGCATTGTTCCAGGTAATATTCGGCTTCATCCCGGTTCAAGCGTTCGGGCAATAGCCAACCGGTTTCTCCTAACCAAAAGAAAGGAGCACCGTTTTCGTGTTTCAGGTAACGTCCCTCTTCGGAAACTACGAGTTTGCCGTTGTCCCAGGGGATATACGTCTTTTGTGTTTTCTTCTGTGCTGCAGCCGAAGTTGCCATTGTCAATAGCAGCAACAAAAGGGGAAGAATCTTGAATTTTCTCATTGTATTTTATCGTTTTTAGTTTATTTCTTTGTCATTTTCTCATACTCAATAGCAGCCAAGATGAATGAACCTACCGATTTCGGATCATTTTCTATGATCGGTTCACTGATATAATACTCAAATGAGCCGTCACGATATCTCTTTGAATCTCCGCCCAATCCTGCAACAGCACAGCAATTGGTAATTGTATAGCTGCCATCCTCTTCCAAACGGGTAAATGTCTTTACCATTCCGTCAAAGGCTTTTTGTGTCGGTTCGATATATTCGTTGCCAATATATCCTTTATTGATAGCTTTGGCAAGCGTATAGATAAACAGGGCAGTGGCAGATGATTCCAAATAATTACCTTCACGTGCTCCCTGATCGGTTACCTGATACCAGGTTCCGGATGAAGGATCTTGGTATTTCACAATCGCTTTTGCCAATCCCTGCAGAATTTGTATAATGCTGTCGCGTCCGGCTGTTTCCTGTGGCAGAAAGTCCAGTACATCTACAATAGCAGCTCCATACCATCCGATGCTGCGACTCCAAAAATTAGGAGAACAACCTGTTTCAGGATTTGACCATTTCTGTTCGCGACTTTCATCCCATCCGTGATAAAAAAGCCCTGTTGCAGGATCATAAGTCTTGCTATTTATCAAAAGAATCTGTTTTGTTGCTTCGTCAAATAAAGCGGGCTCATTAAAAGTAGCACCATATTGAACCAGATAAGGAGAAGCCATAAAAATTCCGTCCAGCCACATTTGATGAGGATATCTCAATTTATGCCAGAATCCTCCCTCACTGGTACGGGGTTGCTCTGCCATTTGCTTGCGCAAAGTATCCATGGCTATTTTGTAACGTTCGTCTCCGGTCTGTGCGTAAAGATCGAAAAGAATCTTTCCACCGTTGACATTATCAATATTGAACGAAAGATATTTCATGGTTTTGATATGTCCGTCAGCATCGATCAGACTATCCGCATATATCTTGGCATACTCATAAAATACGCTGTCCCCGGTATGTTTCCATTCTTCCAACATGGATTTCACTACTAATCCGTGGGTATATCCCCAGCGTGGTTTTTTAGCTTTTTCAATCATCCAGGGTTCGGGGAAACGTTTCATTTCGGAGCGTGCCATGCGTTCACTCCATTTTTCCGTTTCTGTTTTTTGAGGTGCTGCGCAAGCCAGGAAACAAGCAGTTCCACAGGCGACAATCAGTTTCAATAAGTTTTTGTTCATATCGGTCGAGTTATTATTTTCCAATCAATACATATTCTTTTCCTGCTTTGGTAGGTAGGTCATAGAGGTATGTCTCTGCAATTTCCACTTTGTTCAAGTTGGCCTTTTCGTTAATCAATGGCTCCGGAATGGTGGGGACTGCATAAAGAGGGTTCGGATTTTCACCTTTGGCACGCTTCAAGCCATTCCCGGTTAATGGGTTGAGCGAACGTAAACGACAATTTCCTCCCTTATGAGATTTGACAACCAGTCGGCTGACTTTCCCGTTTTTCCAACTCAAATCAAGTTCGAAACCTCCACGGGCAATAATTCCTTTGATAGAACCTGCTTTCCAAACGGTAGGCAGTGCGGGAAGCAAATATATAAAACCGTCGTAGCTTTGCATCAACATCTCTGCAATGCCTGCGGCACAACCAAAGTTTCCATCAATTTGAAATGGCGGATGCGCATCGAACAGGTTAGGGTAGGTGCCTCCTTTTTTCTTTTCATTGCGTACGAGAGTCAGCTGGTCAGTTATCAACTTGTAGGCGTGGTCGCCATCAAGCAGGCGTGCCCAAAGGCAAACTTTCCATCCCATGCTCCACCCGGTCGACGGGTCGCCACGATGAATCAGAGAAGTACGTGCTGCATCAAATAATTCAGGAGTACGGTAAGGGGAAATCTGATTGCTGGGGAAGAGTCCGTACAAATGAGAAATGTGGCGGTGCACGTCCTTCGGATCATCCCAGTCGAACATCCACTCTTGTAATTGCCCCCAATGTCCCACCTGCATGGGAGCCATTTCTTTGAGACGTTGTGTCAGATGAGAGGCAAACTCCTGATCTGTATCCAGTATTTGAGAAGCAGATATAATTGCTGTCCAAAGATCGAAAATCAATTGGTTGTCCATGGTGCATCCGGCAGCTGTAGTAGCTTTCCCGTTACTTCCCGAATGTACATTCTCCGGTGAATTACTGGGGCAGACTACCAGCCAGTTGTGTACGGGTTCTTTCACCATAATTTCATCAAAGAAACGTCCGGACTCTTTCAGTATCGGATAGACAGAACGCAGGAATTCCACATCTCCGGTGTATAGATAACGCTCCCAAAGATGTCGGCAAAGCCATGCACCACCACTGGGCCACATACCCGAAGGAGCTTTGTCAACTGCTCCTGTAATACGCCATATATCCGTGTTATGATGCAACACCCATCCGTTGGCTCCATACATAATCTTAGCCGTCTCTTTACCTGTGTCACTCACTTCTTTTATCAGACGGAATAACGGTTCATTCAGTTCACTTAGATTCGTTACTTCCGAAGGCCAGTAATTCATTTCCAAATTGATGTTACAAGTATATTTGCTATCCCAGGAAGGGAATAATTTGTCATTCCAAATTCCTTGTAAATTGGCGGGTTGTCCTCCCGGTTGGGAAGAACAGATCAACAAATAACGTCCGAATTGAAAATAGGTGGCAACCAGATGTGTGTCATTGGTGTTTTTGAAATTCTCCACACGCTTATCGGTGGTTACATTCGCATATTGGTCTCGTCCCAAATCAAGAGAAACGCGTGTCAGATATTGTCGGTAAAAATCAACATGATTCTTCTTCGATTCAATGAACGGATGAACCATTGCTTTCGCCAAATAATTCTTTGCCCGCTCTGTCTGATTACCGGTGATGTCTTGATAGTTGTTGAAATTAGTTGCAATGGATACATAGATAACCGCTTCGTCGGCTTTCTCAACAGAAAGTATTCCATCAGCACAAGCTATTTTCCCACCTTTATTTTTAGCAGTCAATCTGCCTTGAGATTCTACTTTCCCTTTTAATCCTTCATGCAAGGAAGAGACTCCCGAGAGTGTCACACAGTTTCCCTCTTCAGAAGCGATCATAACATCCTGGTGAGGGGAAGTGAGTTGTGCATTGAAAGTAATTTGTCCGGGACGATTGGCGGTCAGTCGTACCATTACTACCTGATCGGTGAATGAGGTGATCGTTTCGCGTTGATACTGCACTCCGTCTACTTCATAACGTACGATTGCACGTGCGGAATCCAGACTTAATTCCCTGTAATAATTGGAATAACGTGTATGACCGGGAAAAGCGATTCGCAGGTCACCAAAACTTTGGTATGGCATTCCTGAATTAGTCTTTGCCATCACCTTCTCTGTGGCCAGTGTCTGTGCTTCAAGATATTTTCCGGCAAAGACCAGCTCACGCACTTTCGGAATATATTCCAGTGCATCCGGATTGGCGTTATTATTGGGACGTCCCGCCCAAATGCTTTCTTCGTTTAGTTGTATTTGTTCTGTGCCTGGTGTTCCATATACCATGGCCCCCAAACGACCATTCCCAAGGGGTAATGCCTCGGTCCATACCTGTGCGGGACAGTCGTACCATAGCTTGTATTCGGGTACAGAAGACTTCTGTTCCTGCGCCTGAATACAACCAACAGACATCGTGACGAACAGATATCCGATTAATCTCTTTTTATTCATTTCCTTCCAATTGCTTTTATACTTTTATAAAAGGACGATTGAAAGGGATTTTTGTACCCACTATGCAGGCAGTAAGAAAGGGAGAAGAATAAAAATAAGTTAGCAAACTTAAATGCAGTTATAAAGCCATTAAAATAGATGAATTTCGACAAACAAACAGATATACTGATTGTTGTCACATTGAATCATTCGTTTTTTTATTCACCTAAAAAATACAGATTATGGCAAAGAATTCTCCCGATGAAGGAAAAAACATCAAAATGGTAGAAAAGCAGGCGGTTGAAGCCTCTATGATCAACCTCAAAGAGTACCGGGCAAAAAGGCAATTCGGTAAAACACCGGAACCGATGGCGGATACGGTGGAAACTCCCAATCGAATGCCTGTTTTTGTTGTTCAGAAGCATGATGCCAGTCATTTTCATTTCGATTTTCGTTTGGAAGTGGATGGAGTATTAAAAAGTTGGGTGGTGCCTAAAGGACCTTCCATGAATCCAAAAGATAAGAGGCTGGCCATAGAAGTAGAAGACCACCCCTTGAGTTATGCGCACTTTGAAGGAGTTATACCGGAAGGTAACTATGGAGCAGGTACGGTGGAAATATGGGATAGTGGAACCTATGCTTACGTTGGTAATAATCGTAACATTTCCGCTGCTATTAAAAATGGAATACTTGAATTCAAGTTACACGGGCATAAACTCAAAGGGCTATTTGTCCTTATACATACCAATATGGATGATCAGGATAAAGACTGGCTGTTGATAAAGAAAGATGATGTATTTGCGGCCACTCACGTTTACGATGCAAAGATTATTCCGTCTTATGATGAGGTATTCCTGTAAACTATGATCTGACAGTACTTATCAGAAGTCTATTATTTTCAAATTATATACGCGGCTTTATAATTCTACTTATTTCATTATTCTAATGATTAAGTGGAACTATATGTTCGTGCAGCTGTATTGTTTTGTGATAAAATATTTTACAATTACTATGTTTTACCAAATGAAATGATGATTTTAGAATCTATCCCTTGATATTTCGGTAACAAACGATATTGTTACCACTTTTGATAGAAAACACCCATTGTTTTTGTTAGAATCCACCTCATATGTGGACGTTGAAAACTTTATACTTGTGCCGGATTTAGACACGTTAAAAGATCATCAAACGTGTTTTGCTGAAAATGTAAGTATTAATCAAATCCTATATAAGTATGAATGATTGTTACCTGAGTTTATTATTAAACTTTCGCGCTTTACTTTCTATAGATAGTGGAGTCAATTTAGTAAACAGTAAACAAGCTATTGGCGTAATTTTGCCTGATTTGTCATTGCTTGGTTATGCAGTTCCTGTAGAGAGTTTCGGCATTGGGCTATTTATTGTTTTGTTTGCGTATCTTGCGGTAGAGTATAATGTCCAGTTGTTGTCACATGAAAAACTTAAGATAGCTATGAACATGCTCCATACTACGCATACCCCGTTGATACTGTTACGAAATCAATTGGAAGAACTTAAAACCGGTAATCTTCCCGAATCGCTTTCCCAACAAGTAGAAGAGGCATTGGGGTATACCGAATGCATCATATATTGCAATCAGAATATTGTAACCCTTAATAAGGTAAACAAAAAAATACTTCCTAAGACATCAACGGCAAATTTGGAACTCTCTTCTTATATTACTTCTATTGTCAATCAATGTCGACCTTATGCTGATTCGCGCCGTATACAACTGACTGTCAGCGAATGTTCGGATTGCGTCAGTTGCAGGATCAATGAGAACATAATGACGGCAGCGCTTCAACATCTTATAAGCAAACTAATTTTGGCTTCCGATTTAGGCTGTTGCATATCAATCAATATAACACATACAATAGATTCCTGGCAGTTGCAGATTACTAATTGTGAGATAGCAGACAAAAGAGTAGGGAAAATGTTTCCTTTTATTCCGGTCATATTTCCCATATATGGGTATAGTGATTTGTGGACTGTAAGAAAAATCATTCGCCTGCATGGTGGAAAAATAAACGGATATAGACATGGCAAATCATTTGCTTTCCAAATTGCCATTCCAACAGATTGTCATTGCCGGAATCAGGAATGTTCGGCTATCAAACATTCTTCAACAAATACGAAGAATAAGGCTAAAAAATCTTCTGAAAGTGATAAAGATGATACTAAAACAAAAGATACATCCCATATCTTATTGGTAATGGCGGACGGGGCATTCAGGAATTATTTAAGGAAAGCTTTATCGCGGTATTTTCAGATTTCAGTTTTGAAAGATCCTGATTTGCTGAAGGATACAGTAGTCCGCCAAAATCCTGATGCTATCATTATTGACGATAATGTAAACGGAACAAATGGAGATGCACTTAGTTTCCGGATCAAAACAGATAAAATGATAGGGTATATACCGGTTGTTCTTTTGATAAGGGCCTTTGATAACGAAAGTTATTTGTCCCATTTAGGAAGTGGGGCGGATCGTCTGGAATTACGAACAGAAAGCATTTGCAGGCTAAGGGCAAACATACGTATGCTTGTAGAAAACCGCATGGTTTTGCGTGAACGGGTCAAATTGTTTTTGTCAGATGCTGTTTTTCCAATGGTCCCCACCAAAGAAGAAATGGAAACAGAAAATACGGATCAGATATTTATGGATAAAGTCAATAAAATCCTGGAAAAGAACCTCTCTACTGATAAATATACAATAGATAAATTAAGTATCGATATAGGAATGAGCCGTACTGCTTTTTATAGCAGGATACGAGAGATAACCGGGAATCCTCCGGAAAATTATATCTATTCGTTCAAAATGGACAGGGCACTTAAACTGCTAGCCTCCCAACAGTACACTGTTTCGGAAATTGCAGGAATGCTGGGATATTGTGATGCTAAATATTTTGGAAAGAAGTTCAAAGACTTCTATCATGTATGTCCTACGGATTACATTAAAAGTATTATAGGATAAAAGATTTAAGTTATTCATTGGAGGGGAAGGCATCCCCTCCTTTTTATGCTCTTTTACTTTTTTTCTCTTTGACTGCAAATCTCGTTTTATACAGATGCAATAAAGTCTGTTTTATTGTGTCATAGTACTTTTCTAGTCCATAGATTCTTAATAACATCAGTTCAAAGTCTATTCTATCCTTTTGCTCTAATTCTTTTTCAAGAGGTAATCTGTTTCTATTGAAAATGGGTAGAAATGCTTCTATGATTTCTTCCTTTTGTGCATCAGATAGTATTTTTTGTTCTTTATTACCCAACTCAAACATATATTGAGCAACAATGGAAATTGGAGGTAATAGAAGGTAATGCCTTTAGTTTGCGAGCAACTGATAGTTTTACCTTTGAATTACCTGCTGATAAATCAGATAATGAATACAAAAAGGTTATTGAGAAAATATCTCAGGTGATTGCTGCTCGCAGTTAGGTCAATACTTTAAAGATGTCTTATTTGCATTGCTGCGCCATCATCTTAAAGTAAAGCCATGTCTTTGATAAAATGAGATATTCTGTCTTTCATCAGGCATTATATTGATATAAAGATAGTCTTTATATTTTTCTTTTGTTATTGTCGGTAATTGGGCAGCAATTCCTTTACCCTGATAATCAGGACGGACTAATAAATAATGGAGGAAAGCTACTATTTCTCTGTCATCTAGAGCCCTGATAAGACCGACCTACTTACTTCCGTTCCATGCCGTTATCACCAGAGAGGATGATTTTAATGCCTTTATAAGACGACTGGGATATTTTCCTGACAGCCAATTGACAGATAAAAAAAGTTCCTCTATTTCTTTTTCTGTGAAATCTTTTGTTTCTCGATATTCAATATTCATAATCAGTGATTTTATATTATTCTCTGAATTCCGCTGGCAAATAACCTGTTTGTCGTTTAAAGAATTTGACGAAATATGAAGGGGCTTCAAATCCCAGGTAAAAACCTATTTCTTTAATTTTTAGATCAGAATGAAGAAGTTGCCGCTTGGCTTCCAGTATAATTCGTTCATTGATAATTTTTAGAGGGGTGCTATGAGAACTCTCGTAGACGCAGTTCGTTAATGTCTTGGTTGATACATTCAGATGGCTGGCATATTCTTTAACGGTATGCATTTGTCTGTAATGATGTTCTAATATTTGTCGAAACCGTACAAAAGTGCGATTGGAAGAATTATTAACGCACAAAGGAATACCGGTTCCTCTTTCACCTGTACGTTGCACATATATCAAGAACATTTTTACTAATATTTCAAGTAATCTTTGTGGGCAAAAGCCTTTATGTTTTCCTTTTCTAATTTCATTTCTTCAGCAATATACTCAAGCCGTTGGCTATCTTTGGGCATGATTTTATAATATGGAACGGCATCAAAGGCATTAAATATATTGTACTTGAGAAATATATTTTCACTACTCCCTTCGTCTGAAAGGAAACTTTCATTGAAGTGTATGATGATCCCTTATGAACTATTATTATCATCGAAATAGTGTATTTGTCCGGGTGAGATAAAGAATAAGGTGTTATCCGTAATTGGATATTCTTTAAAATCGACATAATGAACGCCTGCACCTTGTTGAAACCATATAATTTGGTAGAATATATGTATATGAGCCTGTTTAGGGGCGTCTCCGTTTTTATGGAAGAAGTCCGGCATCTCCATTATTTCGAATTGTATTTTGTCGGGAGTCTCCTTTTCTCAATCATATTGAGTAAAAACAGTGCTTCGCGCCATATATTCTATAATTTATTGAGTGCAAAGATAGTGCGTAGTCCATTTATGGCAATGGTAAAAAGAAGATATTCAATGGTAAATTGGGGAAAGCCGTTCTTAACTATGAATATATATTCCCAATTTTACCATATATTTTCTCTAATCCACATTTGAACGGTAGTCTGAATGGTTCTAACTTTGCAGTGTTAATTAAAAAATAAAGATAATTATGGCAACAGAAAAAAAACAAGTGCTTTCTTGGAAATTACAATGAAAGTAAGTGAAAACGACAGGTCCGCTGCTGCGGGAGTATATACAAAGTATCGTCAGCCTTTCTTGGATACAATTACCGATGCAGTCAGCAAACAATTACTTGTAAGAGAAGACGATGTGCAGGTGCTTCATGGTTTTGCATCAGTAGCGGAAGCAGAGGGATATTTAAAATCTGATTTATTTAATCAAGATGTGGTTGTAGAACTGAAACCGTTCTTTCAGGCAGCACCCGAAATCAGAATTTACAGTGTAGTTGGTTAAAAGTATATAGGCAGAAAGAACAATTATCTTTCTGTCTATATATGAAATGCTATCTATAAATAAGGTAATCAATATAATAACAGAAGTCTTATATGTTAATAATCATTGATTTATTATTTTGAGTTCACAAATCAAAGATATAATAAACTCTGATTGTTGATATATCAAATTCGATAATTGTCGAACCTAACTATAGAGTTAGGTTTAGGCATTGATTGATAAATTTTGCCATCAATTTTTTTTCCATTAGCATGTTTGTTTCTTTTTATACCATCGCTACCCCAAGTTCCCCATTGTTTAAAGAAAAATGCAGCCCCTTGATTTTCAACTTGTTTCTTTATAGATAGCACCCATTCTTCTTTCATTGGCCGAGCTCTAGGTCCACTTTCCCCCCCAACTATTACCCAGTCTATATTATTTAAATTTAAATCTCCTAAATCTTCTAATAAAGGTTCACATGAGAGAAAGTGAATTGTTGCTGTCAAAGAACGTAAATAATCAATTCTCTCTTTAGAAGATTGTGTATCCACCGTAACTCCTAGCCAAGCATTATCTGGAATTGGGTGAGTATGGAAATATTCTGCCATTCTTTTAGCTCGTTTGGTTAATAATTGGTATCGGTGTTGTGGGGTTCTTTTAATTGTTTTCATCACTTTATCAATAAAAGTGAAAGGTACATTCTCGTGAAATAAATCGCTCATGGAGCATACAAAAATTGTATGAGGTGATTTCCAATGTATGGGTTCATCTAATGCTTCCTCATGTAATGCTAATGTGAATGCATTTTGATATTTATTGATGCCCATCGCTTTTAATCGGCGTGACATGGTTTCCGCATAGCAATTAGCACATCCAGCTGATACTTTAGTACACCCTGTGATAGGATTCCATGTCTTATCAGTCCATTCTATTTTTGTTGTCTTCATTGCTTTACTATTTTTATTGTATATATATTACTATCTGAAATTGTATGTATATTCGTAGCTTTCCGGTTAAATTTGCCTTCAATTGATATTCGTTTATTTTTGAGTAAAGAATCGACTACATCTATAAATAGTTTTGGTTGACATCCTTTTCTCATTGCAAACTTCATACCAGAAATATTATCCTTTATATTCCCTGATAAAATTAACGTTTGAATTTCCATTTTTGTTTCCTGCTTTTTAGATGTTTCTGCTTCATTAAAAAACAGACTGCCTTTTTCAAAATCGTTTTTTATATTACAATTAGATTCACCAGCTAAAATATCTTCTTTCCAGCATACAGATAGAAACTTTTCCATTCCTAAAGTATGATTAGAACCTAAAATTAATCCATAATAATTAGTTCCTTTTTTAATGGTAAAATGATGTAGATAATATTCTTTATTATTAGGGATCAATGAACGAAAATAATCTGCAATTACTTTATGGCATTCTTTTGGCTTTGATTCATCGAAATTAATTCTTTCTCGATCAAAATATGCAGTAACAGCAGATAAGTCTCTAAAGCGACTAATAAATGATGATGCAATAAAGAATATAAAATCTGTTTTAGGTGAATCTACTAATAAATGAAATATGTCTTCATTGACCTGTTTAAAACCATATTGATCTAATAAAATAAATTTTGCATAATTTTTATTGGATAAAATATTTCTCAAATTGGGCTTATCTATGATTTCTTCAAAACTCATGCTAGGGATCTTACAGTTATTTTGATAAATACATTCTTTTAAGTTACAATGTTGGTTACATTGTTCTATAAAAGAGTTTATATTTTGTTTGAGAAGAGAATTCTTTTCTGTTATATACTCATTAAATGTACAAAAAACAGGTTTGTTTTTCTTTTTAATTTCCATGCAATACTTATTGTCTGGACCTTTTATCTCATCTAAAAGTATTAATGGCGAACCATAATTCCCTTCTGCATCAGTTCCGCTTCCTGCAAAAAAATCATATATGTAAATTTTTTTAATATATTCATTATAAACAAAAACAGGGAAC
>OGRJ01000897.1_pt1 | contig 26838 bp, 28 predicted proteins | sample 1553411 | NCBI WGS metagenome assembly OGRJ01 (sample SAMEA2580084, study PRJEB22360) | human gut metagenome | biome: human gut; feature: human-associated habitat; material: faeces | place: Denmark | collected 2008/2010
CCGCCAGCCAGAGGCTGCTTGGGCTGGGTAAAGGTGCGGGTGTAGACACCGGTGGTGCGCAGATAGCTGCCGTTGCCGTCCATGCCGTCCACAGCGTTCCAGGTGTGGGGCAGGGTGACCTGCTCGGTGGGACGCTCGCCCTTGGGGAAGGACAGGGTCCAGTTTTCGTTCAAGGAAATGATCTCTCTCATCGATACTGCTCCTTCTGGTTTTCTTCTTTGTTTCGGCGGCCTGTATGGCAGAAGAAATGCCGGAAACAGGCCGGTTGTTGATTTTAGTATAGCACATCAGAGGGGGGCAGAGTTTGTACAATCTTTTGGCAAAATAGTAATATTTTGTGAAAATCCAGACGATGATTCCACGATTTTACAATCTTGCCCTTGGAAATGACAGCACAGCATGAAAAAGGTGCCCCGGAGCAGAGACGAAAAAGAGGGTGTCCGTCCCCGCAGAGGGCGGCAGCGGCTTCCGCTCATCCCAGACCAGAGGGCCTCTTTGGCGCTGTGGGCTCCTCCGGCAGAAAGTGTTGACGGAACGGCGGCTTTTTGCTATAATTATATAGCTATGAATATGGAGATGTATCGAAGTGGTCGTAACGAGAACGACTCGAAATCGTTTTGTCCTTAATCGGGCACGTGGGTTCGAATCCCACCATCTCCGCCAATAAAAGGCACCGGCTCAGGCTGGTGCCTTTTTTGCGGCAAAGATGGTGCGGATGAGAACAGGGCGGCGATTTTCGATGTGCAGCACAAATCCATCAGTCTCCCAAAAGTGTCCATCCAACAGAACTTCGCCCTGAAATGTAATCCGGCGGAGCTTCTGTGCGGCATCGGTCACCTCAACGGTGCAAAAGCGCTGCAAGTAGCTGCAAATAGCGGCGGCGTGGGAGACGACAAGGGCGTTCTGCCCCTCCGGGAGCGAATCCAGCAGTTCGTGGATGCAGTCTGCCATCCGGGCGCTGACCTCACGGAAGGACTCGCCGTCCGGATTTTTGAAGTCCGGGTCTTCGTATTGGCGTTTCCAGAACGAAGCGTCCTGCCCGGTCGTGTCGCCGGTGCGGCGCTCGGCAAGGCGGGTGTCCTGCCGGACGGGAAGCCCCAGCAGCTGTGCGGTCTGGAGCGCACGCAGCGAAGGGGACGACCAGACGAGCGAGACCGTGCGGAAAGCGTCATTTTGAAAGACTGCGGCGGCCCGCTGAAGACCTTCGGCAGAAAGGCCGGGGTCGGGGCTGGAACCGCCGCGCTCCGGGATGGAATGGCGCAAGAGAAGAAGGGTTGTCATGAAAGCCTCCGATTAAAAAAGTGACTTCAGTATAGCAGATTCGGGAAAGCAGATGCAAGAAAACGAGCCGAAAGAACGACGGGGCCGATTCACTCCCCCTCAAAACGCAACCAAATTGCAAAAAATGTTACAATTTTCTCATGAAAAAAGAAGACTGGATTTCTCCAGACTTTCAATAGTATGTATCAATGGTTGCAGTTCAAGATCTTCTCAAGCGTATCCGCAAACCTGACATCCTGCTCCTTCGTCCGCTTTGCGCTCCCCTTGGGGTGCTTTCCGGCACGGAGGAGTTTTTTGTTTTCATAACGCCGCAGCATGAGAGCTTCCATGTTGTCGGCGGTGTATTCCAGACCATTCTGGTTCAGCACTCGTGCGCACTTGGCAAGACACATGCTGGCCAGCCCGTAGTCCTGTGTCACGACAATATCCCCCGGCTTTACCCGGTTCACCAGCGCAAAGTCTACGCTGTCTGCCCCTTTATCGAACACCAGCGTCTGCGCACCTTCTCGCTCGATTTGGTGAGAGGTGTCGCACAGGATGATGACCGAGATGCCGAACCGCTTTGCAATCTGTAACGTCAGATCGACGACCGGGCAGCCGTCTGCATCGATCAAAATATTCATCGGCTTTCCTCCATCACCCAGCGAAAAGCCTTTGCCGTACGCAAATCAGCGTCTTTGAAATGTCCGCCGCTGTTCCACTCAAGGGTGCAGTCTGCGCCACGCTCTGTAAGCCGACTGTGCAGCGCGCGGATATTATCCCCTACCGCAGCCATGATGGTGTTTTTCGTGCGCTCTTCCTTGTCGCCAAGGCTCAGATAAACGTGCTGTGCCTGTATCGGGTGCTGCTGTTCAAACTCCATCCAGCCCGGAAACCACACAGAGGGAGAAGCAGCGGCGACACCATAGAACAGATCAGTCTGGGTGGATGCCCACAACGCAAACAGCCCGGCCAGTGAATAGCCGCCCAGAATGATTTTGACGTTTTCCGGGAGATGAAACTGCCGCTTCAGCGTGGGGATGACCTGTTCTATCAGAAAGCGCAGGGTGTCCCCAGCTTTGCCGCCGAAGCCTTGCTTTCCCCACACAGCAGGGGCTTTCCACGGAGAAAGCGCATCGTTCCAGCTTTCCACCGGGATAGCCGCAAACAAAAAATTCTGGCTGCTCTGTGCGATCGCCGCCACTTCATAATCCATACTTTGCAGCTCGTGCTCACCTGTCATTTGGAGCAGCAAGTATTCTGCATTAGCCCCGCCGTAAATGCGGCAAGGTGTGTTCCCGATTTGCATTGTCTGTGTGGTCACTGCGGCATCCTCCTGAAAAAAATTTGATAAGCCCAGTATAGCAACTAAAAAATCGTTTTGCAATTCAAACGGTTTTCAGAGCAGACGCAAGCGGCACAGAGGTACATTCCCCTCTGCTCTCTGGTAAATTACAGAACGGATGTGATATAATGGAGAAAAACCACCGGAGAACGGCACAAAAGAAGGAGGCTGGCATGATGGGGCAGAGGCAGCGAGAACAGGTTCAAAGAGGCTGTGTGGTGGGCACCGTGGTGCTGCTGGCATGGCTGTGCCGGGTGCTCCCGCTGGAGGGCCTGCCCTCCGGCCTGCGGGAAGCCTGCGGCAGCCTCCGGAGCCTGCTGTATCTGAGCCTGTTCGCAGGGTGGGGGATCTCCCTGTACAACCGCACGGTGCATCCGCAGGTGCGGCGGCTGCTGCTGAACGTGGATCTGTTGATGCTGTTCTGGATCCTTGTGCGCACCCTGCGGTTCCAGCTGAACACTCCCCCGGGGCTTTTTTGTTGGCCGCACGGCCCGTTCCGGCAGAAAAAAACAGGGCTGCTCCACATCTCTGTGGGGCAGTCCTGTCTGGCTGCGCGGGTCGGCGCACGGGCTTCCGGGGTTTCCGGAAGGGTGCGGCTCAGCGCGCGGTTTTCTTTTCCTCCGGAGCCTCCGGGTTGTTTTCCAGGTTCAGCTCGGGCATCAGCTCGTTGCTGATGATGGTCAGCATCTGTTCCAGCTTCTTCACGTCCTCTTTGGGGAAGCGCTTGTTCACCCGCTGGACCACCGTGCTCAGGTAGGAGTAGCTGATGTTGTAGTAGTCGATATACTTCTGGGTGGGCCGCAGATGATACTCCCGGCGGTCGGTGGTGGACTGGATCTTTTCCACATAGCCCTTGCGCACCAGCGAGCCGATCTTATACGCCGCGTTGGGGGTGGAGATCTGCATCATCCGGGAAAACTCCGCAATGGTGGGCTCCCCCATGGCCATAATGCCCTCCATGCAAAAGGATTCCACCGTGGTCAGGGTCGCCTCACGGGTGGCAAAGCGCTGGAACACGTTCTGGTAGAAATGGAGCTTGAACTTGGTATAGACATCGTTGAATGCTTTTTCCAGCATGGTACGGTCTCCCTTCGAACACTCAATTTCCTTTAGTATATCACGCTTTGGTCTTTTTGCCCAGCTTTACGCGCAGAATGTTCAGCACCACCAGCTCCAGCACAATGGCAACGCCCAGCAGGATCAGCGAGGTCCACAGGCTGGCGCTGCTGCCCAGGAACATCTGGGTCAGGCCGGTGATCACATAGCACGCGGCGGAACAGGATGCGGCGGTAATGGCGTAGGGCAGCTGGGTGGAAACATGGTTCACATGGCTGCAATGCGCACCGGCAGAGGCCATGATGGTGGTGTCGGAAATGGGAGAGCAGTGGTCGCCGCACACAGCGCCGGACAGGCAGGCCGCAATGGAGACCACCAGCATCTCGCCCTGCGGGAAAGCGTGGCAGACAATGGGGATCAGGATGGAGAAGGTGCCCCAGGAGGTGCCGGTGGCAAAGGCCAGGAACACCGCCACCAGGAAGATGATGACCGGCAGCAGGTACTGCAGGGCGGCAGCGGAGCCGCCCAGCAGGTTGGCAACGTAATATTTTGCACCCAGCAGGTTGGTCATGCCGGAAAGCGTCCAGGCAAGGGTCAGGATCAGCATGGGGCTGACCATGGCCTTGAAGCCCTCGGGGATGCAGGCGGCAAAATCCTGGAACGTCATCACGCTGCGGACACGGTAGAACACAAAGGTGAACATCAGGGCAATGCTGCTGCCCAGCACCAGACCGGCGGAGGCGTTGCAGTCGGAGAAGGCGGTGATGAAGTCCACGCCCTCAAAGAAGCCGCCGGTGTAGATCAGGCCAAGGATGCAGGCCGCGATCAGCACCAGCACCGGGGCCACCAGATCAATGACATGGCCGTGGGCATCGTCCTCGGTATCCACATCGTCGCCGTAGGGGCGGTCGGCCGTGGTGAAAAGGTCACCGGCCCGGGCGTTGTCCTCGTGCTGCTTCATGGAGCAGTAGTCCGTGCCCGTGAAGATGAGGAACAGGCTCATCACAATGGTCAGCAGGGCGTAATAGTTGTAGGGAATGGTGCGCAGGAACATGGTAAAGCCGTTGATGCCGGAGCCTTCGGGCACGCTGGAGGTAACGGCGGCGGCCCAGCTGGACACCGGCGCAATGATGCACACCGGGGCGGCGGTGGAATCAATGAGGTAGGCCAGCTTTGCGCGGGAGACCTTCTGCCGGTCGGTCACGGGGCGCATCACAGAGCCCACGGTCAGGCAGTTGAAGTAGTCGTCCACAAAAATGAGCACGCCCAGAATAAGGGTGGCAAACTGCGCCCCGGCCCGGGTGTGGATGTGGGTGGAGGCCCAGCGGCCAAAGGCGGCGCTGCCGCCGGCCTTGTTCATCAGGGCCACCAGAATGCCCAGCATCACCAGAAAGACCAGAATGCCCACGTTGCTGCTGTCAGAGAGCTTGGCAACCATGCCGCCGTCCTCGTTGAAGAACAGGGTGGTGACCGCCAGCTCCAGGTTGCCGTTGGCAAAGAGCAGCGCGCCGGTGGCAATGCCCACCAGCAGGGAGGTGTAGACCTCCTTGGTGTTCAGGGCCAGCACAATGGCCACCACCGGCGGCAGCAGGGATAGCATGGAGCTGTACACCGCGGGGGCGTAGCTGGCCGGGTCGGCAATGGTGCCGGGGGTGGCTGCGGTGCACCACAGCAGCAGGGCAAACACCAGCAGTGCCCCCACCCAGGAGAGATTTGTCTTTTTCATAAATGATTCCTCGCTTGATTTTTTGTCCCGGCCCGGGGCAGACTATCCCTATTGCAAACGGAAAGGGGGCCGCTGCCACGCCGGATTATAAAGCGCTGTATTTTGAGCTGTTCCGCGCCAACGAACAGGCCATCCGCCTGCTGACCGCCGCCCAGCAAAAGGCGGAAGCGCAGGTGATGGAAGAGGACAGAGAGCCGCTGTATATGCACGGCCAGCCTGCCCACAATGCCAAAGGCTCCCCCTTTGGGGGAGCTGGCAGCGCCAACGGCGCTGACTGAGAGGGCGAGGCCGTTACCCCTTTTTGCTCTCTGCCTTTGCGGCAAATTTTGCGTTGTTGATGATGAACCGCTCGTGCACGCCGCCGCCCACGGGGCCTTTCTCGTCGTGCAGGGAGACCTTGAACACCAGCTTGCGGCCCTCCACAGCGGTCAGCTCGCTCTCGCAGGTCACGGTCATGCCCACAGGGGTGGGGGCGCTGTGATCCAGCTCCAGCCGGGTGCCCACGGTGCCGCAGCCCTCGTCCAGCGCGGCGGCAACACTCATCCAGCAGGTTTTTTCGGCCAGTGCCACCAGCGCGGGGGTGGCAAACACGTCCAGCGTGCCGCTGCCCATGGTCTTTGCGGTGTTCTCGGAAGTAACGGCGACACTCTGCTCGCCGCGGATTCCAGCTTCCAACATAAAAATACATCCTTTCCAGATGCCCGAAGGCGAAAATTTAGAAATACATTGTTAGAATACCACACTTTTGGCACAGATGCACCTGTTTGGGCGTTTTTTTCTGCAAATCTCCTTCCGTTTGGCATGATTTGGGGTATGATTGGCCCGAATGGATGGGAAACGTGATTGATTTCCGGAAATTTTATGACATCATCACCGCATTCCCCCGTGTGCTGGGCGAAAAATATGATGCCATCGGCTTCCTGCCCGCCGCTGCGGCAGCGCTGTGCGGGATGTGTCGGCTGTGGATTTTAATAGAACGAAAGAAAAAAGTGCAAAAAGATTGACAATAGAGAATGCAAGCGGGTATCATAGAAACAATGGTAACTTTGCGGCGCGAAAATTACAGCTCCTATTATGGAACGTCCGCATAAAGAACAGAGGCTAAGATATGGAGGAATCGCGATGGAGAATGCAGTAAAAAGGAAATTGAGCCCCAAAGTAGTTCTTTTGATAGCAATTGCGTTGATTGCCTTGTTTGTTGCAGCGCTTGCATATCAGCCGAACGAAAAGGAACCGCCAAAACCGAAAGTTGATATTACAGTTACGCTGAAAAACATTGTCGAAACAAGTGATTTGTCTACTTCGGTATTTAAGTATGAAGGAATTGTAGAAGTTCCAGACCCCAAAAAACCTAAAAACATTGACTATTACATCTGTTATAGCGCAGAAGTCTATGCGGGAATTGATTTTTCGGAGGTTCAGTTCATAGAGGATAAAGATAAGAAAACCATTACCGCAAAACTTCCGGAAGTCAAAATTCTTGATACGGTTGTTGATCCCAATAAATTGGATTTTCTCTTCATGGATAAAAAAGCCAACAATGTGACTGTGACGGCTACCGCGTTAACTGCCTGCGAAACAGATATTCAGCAGGAGTGCACGTCGGAAAGTGCACTTTTAGAAACGGCTCGAACAAATGCAATAAATGTGGTAAGGGCATTGGCAGAACCTGTTGTTGAACAGGTTTGTGAAGATTATACGCTTGTTATAGAATAAGGAGATGTAAAGATGAAAATAAAAAAGTATGCTGCACTTCTCCTGGCGGGACTGATGTTGGTTTGCTGCGTTTCATGCGGTAAAAATGAGGTGGCGGAGGTTGTTCTTCCGGAACCGGACGAAGGTCGACTGAAATCAATTTGCCAGCTGTCTGTATTAGAAGGATATTTTCATAATGTGGTAAAGTATCAAAAAGAAAATAAAAAGACTGGATTTCTGAAACCAAAAGATACATATCTGTGGGTCGAATATACCGGTGTTGCAAAGTATGGTCTGGATGCGTCAAAGGTGAAGATGGAGGTATCTGGAAAGGAAATTACGATTACGCTTCCCAAGGCCAAGTTGTTATACACTAAGGTCGATTCTACTTCGCTGGATGAAAACTCGTACATCGTTGCAAAAGATTCCGCAAAAGTGACCGCAGAAGATAGTAAGGTCATTTTGGTTAAAGCGCAAGAAAAATTAGATAAAGAAGCTGCCGATTATAAAGAGCTTTTTACGAAAGCACAGCAACATGCGCAGGAACTGATGGAGGACTATGTCAAGAATATTGTGACGGCTTCCGGAGTAGATGCGAATGAATATACGATCAATTGGGTCTATTTGGATGAAGAGTGAGCTTGACATTTTGCCAACAGACAAAATGTTTTGAAAGCATAGCTGCTCTGCCCCACCGGGCAGGGCGGCTTTTTGTTTGCCCAAAACGCCGACTGTCTGCAAATTGAAACTGCAAATTTCTTGCGTTTTGCGGTTTGTTTTAACTATTTTGAAAAGCAGGCAGAAATCTTTGCAAAACCCCTTGACAGAAGCTTTTCTGCATGATAACATGAACACATGAACAGACGTTCATGTAAAACACGGCAAAAGGAGAACGGACATGATCGGATTGGAGCAGGTGACCCCGGCGGGGCAGGAAAACACGGAACCGGTGGTGATGCCGGATGACGAGGTGCTGTATGAGCTGGCCGACCTGTTCCGGGTGTTCGGCGACTCCACCCGCATCAAGATCTTATATGCGCTGCATGACAATGAGCTCTGCGTGCAGGACATTGCCAATGCGGTGCAGCTGAGCCAGTCGGCAGTGAGCCACCAGCTCCGGGTGCTCAAGGATACCAAGCTCGTGCGCTTCCGCCGGGATGGCAAAACCGTTTACTATGCACTGGATGATGACCATGTGAGAAGCATCCTCTCGATGGGCATGGACCACATTGAGGAGTAAACGGAAAACGCAGTACAAAGCCTCCGGGTGCACAAGGCGTGCCTGAGAGGTCCACATAAAATAAAGAGAGGTACCTATGATGAAGAAGACCTACAAGATCGAAGTTGACTGCGCAAACTGCGCCCAGAAGATGGAGGATGCCGCCAACACCGTTGCAGGCGTGGCACAGGCTACCGTCAGCTTTATGACCCAGAAGATGAAGGTCGAGTTTGCTGAGGGTGCAGAGCCCCACGATACCATGGTGAATGTTCTGGCTGCCTGCAAAAAGGTCGAGGACGACTGCGAGATCTTTGATATCTGAGGAAACAGGGGTTTGTAACTCCGGTACTGCTCCCCTGCGGGGGAGCTTTTTGTGGCACATTTTTCGGGCAGAACGGCCCAAAAGCCGGTGCGGAAAACTGTGGAAAAGAAAACGGGTTTTCAACAGTTTCCACCGGGTTTTCAACAGCCTCTGCGAAAAAGTGCAAAAAGAAACGCGAAAAAGCAGGTTTTCTCCGGGAAAAGTCCGTGGAAAACTCAGGGGAAAACGTGGAAAAGTCTACCCCGTGGGGAAAACCTGTTGAATCCACCCCGCCAGCCGCGGCGCATTGCGGCCCAGAACCCAGAAAAAAGGAGAGTACAGATATGAATAAAAAGCAGAAGAAGAACCTGTACCGGATCATTGCTGCTCTGGTGCTGGTGCTCATCCTCAAATTGCTGCCCCAGTTCCCCACGCCGGTGGAGCTGCTGCTCTACTGCATCCCCTATCTGGTGGTCGGCTGGGATGTGCTCCGCAAGGCACTGCTGGGCATCAAGAACCGCCAGCCCTTTGACGAGTGCTTCCTGATGGCTGTTGCCACCGTGGGCGCGTTTGCGCTGGGCGATTATGTGGAGGGCTGTGCCGTTATCATCTTCTACCAGATCGGCGAGCTGTTCCAGAGCGTGGCCGTGGGCAAGAGCCGCCAGAGCATTTCCAGCCTGATGGATATTCGCCCCGATTACGCCAACGTTGAGGACGAGGACGGCAGGCTGGAGCAGGTGGACCCCGATGATGTGGAGGTGGGCACCGTGATCGTGGTCCAGCCCGGCGAGCGGGTGCCCATTGATGGCATCATCGTGGAGGGAACCTCTGCCCTGAACACCGCCGCCCTGACCGGCGAGAGCCTGCCCCGGGATGTCCGCTCCGGCGATGAGGTCATCAGCGGCTGTGTGAACATGACCGGCCTGCTGAAGGTGCGGACCACCAAGGAGTTCGGCGAGTCTACCGTTTCCAAGATCCTCGACCTCGTGGAAAATTCCAGCATGAAGAAGGCCCGCACCGAGAACTTCATCACCCGCTTTGCCCGGGTCTACACCCCCGCCGTCTGCTACGGCGCACTGGCGCTGGCCTTTGTTCCCCCCATCGTTCTGCTGCTGATGGGCCAGCCCGCCCGCTTCGGTGACTGGGTCTACCGCGCCCTGACCTTCCTGGTCATCAGCTGCCCCTGTGCTCTGGTCATCTCCATCCCGCTGAGCTTCTTCGGCGGCATCGGCGGCGCGTCTGCCTGCGGCATCCTGGTCAAGGGCTCCACCTATCTGGAGGAGCTGGCCCGCACCGGCATCGTGGTGTTTGATAAGACCGGCACCCTGACCCAGGGCACCTTCAAGGTGGTGGGCATCCACCCCGAAAACGGCGTGACCGGGGATGCCCTTGTGGAAGCCGCCGCACTGGCCGAGAGCTGGTCCAAGCACCCCATCTCCCTGAGCATCAAGAACGCTTACGGTAAGGACATCGACCCCAGCCGTGTGACCGATGTGCAGGAGCTGGGCGGCCACGGTGTGACCGCAAAGGTGGACGGCAAAACCGTCGCTGCCGGCAACGCCCGTCTGATGGCAAAGCTGGGTCTGACAGTTCCCGAGATCACTGAGCCGGGCACCATCGTCCATGTTGCCATGGAAGGCAGATACGCAGGCTATCTGCTCATCGCTGATGTGGTCAAACCCCACAGTGCTGCTGCCATCAAGGGTCTGAAACAGGCCGGTGTCCGCAAGACGGTCATGCTGACCGGCGACGCGGAGCCTGTGGCAAAGGCCGTTTCCGTCGAGCTGGGGCTGGATGAATACCATGCAGGTCTGCTGCCCGGCGACAAGGTGGATCAGATCGAAACGCTCCTCGCCGCAAAGCAGCCCAAAGAAAACCTCGCCTTCGTGGGCGACGGCATCAACGATGCCCCGGTTTTGTCCCGTGCCGATGTGGGCATCGCTATGGGTGCTCTGGGCTCCGATGCTGCCATCGAGGCCGCTGACGTTGTCCTGATGGACGATGACCCGGCCAAGATCGCGCTGGCCATGCGCATTGCCCGCCGCACCCTGCGCATCGTGTATCAGAACATCGTGTTTGCTCTGGCGATCAAATTCGCCTGCCTGGTGCTGGGTGCGCTGGGTCTGGCCAGCATGTGGACCGCCATCTTCGCCGATGTGGGCGTGATGGTGCTGGCCGTGCTGAACGCCACCCGTGCCCTGTACACCAAAGATCTTGCAAAAAAGAATGTGCAGTGACCGTGCTTTCTGCCCCCGCCTGAGCGCTGATGCCCCGGCGGGGGCTTTTCGCTGCCGGTGAATTGCATTCTGCCCGGAGTGATGGTACAATAGGACACAGTGACCCCCGCCGCCGGACGTTTTTCCGGCAGATAGATGATAGATGGAAGAAAGAAGGCTTTTTATCATGAGCATGAACACGGTTCCTGAGCGTCTGGCCGCCCTGCGGGCTGCCATGAAGGCCAACGGCGTGGACGTTTATCTGATCCCGGTGGGTGACCCGCATTCCAGCGAGTACCTGCCCGACCATTACACCTCCCTGACCTATTTCTCCGGCTTCCACGGCGAAAACTCCAACTTCGTCGTCACCCCCACCGAGAGCGCTGTCTGGGCAGACGGCCGCTACTTTGTGCAGGCGGAAAAGGAGATCGCCGGTACCGAGATCCAGCTGATGCGGATGGGTGAGCCGGGCGTGCCCACCGTGGAGGAATACTGCGGCAAGGTGCTGCCTGAGAATGGCGTGCTGGGCCTGTGCGGCCTGACCGCTTCCTGCGGGCTGGTGCGCGGCGTGCAGAAGGCGCTGGATGCCAAGAAGGGCACCATCAAGACCCTGAACCTTGAGGATGAGCTGTGGACCGAGGGCCGCCCCGCCCGGCCTGCCACCCCGGCATGGATCCTGCCCAAGGAGTATGCAGGCTTCTCCTCTGCCGAAAAACTGGAGCGCCTGCGCGGCAAGCTCAAGGAGCTGGGCTGCACCGCACAGCTGGTGGGCAAGCTGGATAATCTGGCCTGGCTGCTGAACCTGCGTGCCATGGATATCCAGTGCACTCCCTATGCCATGTCTTACTGCTATGTGACCCCGGAGCGCGCGGTGCTCTTCATCAACACCGCACGTCTGGGTGCGGAAGCTGCCGCAGAGCTCAAGGCCAACGGCGTGGAGATCCAGGAGTACGATGACGTGCTCAAGTTCCTGGCCGCTGAGACCGAGCCCCAGACCGTGCTGGCCGACCCTGCATCCGTGAACTTTGCCGTTTACGAGACCCTGCAGAACAACGCCGCCCTGACCGTGAAGGATGAGGCCGACCCCCTGCTGCCCATGAAGGGTGTGAAGAATGAGGTCGAGCTGGCTCACGACCGCGAAGCCCATCTGCGGGATGCGGTTGCCATGGTGCGGTTCCAGAAGGAGCTGGAAGAGCGTCTGGCTGCCGGGGAAGAGCTGACCGAGCTGACTGTGGACGAGATCCTCCACAAGTACCGCTCTGCACAGGACAAATTCATCGTGGAGAGCTTTGGCACCATTGCCGCCTACGGTGGAAACGCTGCCATGATGCACTACCACGCCACCGAGGAGGACCATGCCAAGCTGGAGCGCAAGGGCTTCCTGCTGGTGGACAGCGGTGCCACCTATCTGGACGGCACCACCGATATCACCCGTACCTACCCGTTGGGTGAGCTGACTGAGGACGAAAAGCTGTTCTACACCTGGACCCTGCAGTGCCACATCGACATTGCAAAGGCTGTCTGGCTGAACTACTGCGACGGCCACATGCTGGATACCATCGCCCGTGAGCCACTGTGGCAGCACCTCATCAACTACCGCTGCGGCACCGGCCACAGCGTCAGCTTTGTGGGCAACGTCCACGAGGGTCCCCACGCCCTGAACGGCCGCAACACCACGGTGTTCCAGCCGGGCATGATCATCACCGATGAGCCGGGCGTGTACGAGGCCGGTCAGGTGGGTATCCGCATTGAGAACGAGCTGGAGTGTTACCACAAGGCCGACAACCAGTACGGCACCTTCCTGGCCTTCCGTCCGCTGACCTTTGTGCCCATTGCCACCTCTCCTGTGGTGCCCGGTGTCCTGACCCGGGACGAGCTGGACTGGCTGAACGCCTACCACCGCGAAGTGTTTGAGAAGCTGGCTCCCCGCCTGAATGAAGAAGAGCGGGATTGGCTGGCAAAGAAGTGCGCTGCCATCGGAGCATAACCACAAAAAGGGAGACCCCGCAGGGGGTCTCCCGATTTTGGTTTATTCTTTCCGGTTTTTCCAATATTCCTTGGCTTCCTCAATGATCTTTTTGAAGGGGCCGGAGGGGTAGGTGCTCTCGGCGATATCCACCAGGAACTTATACAGCTGGGGCCGCACCTCCTCGTACATTCCAAGGCGGGTGTAGAGGTCTTTATAATACCGGAACGTCTGGATCTTGTTCTGCACGATGGAGGCCGGGTTGATCTGGGTGTGGCAGATGCTCTGGGGATTCTGGACGTAGTAGTAACCGGCTTTGTCAATGGAGACGAAGGCCTCGGCATACTGGATATACTGCATGTTGAACACCAGATCCTCGGCCCATTTCAGCTCGCTGGTGAACTGGATGTCATTGCCGGTGAGCAGGATGCGGCGGTAGAGCTTGTTCCAGAGCACGCTGTAAAAGTAGGAGGCGGGCTTGTCCATCAGCCGCAGGGCAAAGGTGTCCTTGTCGTAGACCCCGGCGGGCAGGAAACCGTATTCCCGCACCTCAGGGGGCCGGGCAACACTCATCACGCCCAGATTGTCCTCCAGCTTTTCCAGCACCTGCTCGGGCTTTGTGGCCCCGGCGGGGATCACCATCTTGTATGGCGCAATCACAAGGTCTGCGTGGTGCGTCTCGGCGGCTTCCACCAGATGCTGGGTGAAGTCCGGGTCGATGTAGTCATCGCTGTCCACGAACTGGACATACTCGCCCCCGGCCAGCTTCAGGCCCAGGTTGCGGGTGTCGGACACGCCGGAGTTCTCCTTGTCCACCAGCACGATGCGGCTGTCCTTGGCGCGGAATTCCTCACATACGGGCAGGCTGTGATCCTTGGAGCCATCGTTCAGGATGATGAGTTCGATGTTTTTATAGGTCTGGTTCAGGATGCTGCCGATGCAGCGGGCCAGATGATTCTGAGCGTTGTATACGGGCAGGATGATGCTGACGAGCGGCTGATCCATGGCGGTGTCCCCCATTTCTTTTTTCGTCCATAATACTCCCTCATGGCGCAAAAATCAAGCGCTGTGCAGAGAGAAAGGAGGAGCGGATATGATCTTTCACATTGCGGTGTGCAGCCCGGACCCTGTGCTGCGGGGCCGGGTGCAGCGCCACTGCATGGAATATTATGCCCGCCGGGCCGATGCCTGCATCGTGGAGCAGCTGGAAAGCACAGCGGCCCTGCTGCAGCAGGAGGAAGCGGGCTCCCGGTACGAGCTCTACCTCATTGAGCTGCCTGCCGCCAACCCGTGCAGCGGCCTGCAGGCGGCTGCAGAGCTGCGCCGCCGGGGTGTGCGGGCCCCGCTGGCCTTTCTGGCCCACACCACGGCCTATGCCTACGAAGCGTTCCGGGTGGACGCGATGCAGTACCTGCATATCCCGTTCCGTCCGGAGCAGCTGACAGCCCTGCTGGACCGGGCCACCGAGCCGGAATACGGCCCGGTCATCCCGGTCACCACGGCTATGGGCCTGCGGGCCCTGCCCTTTGCGGACATCGAGTATCTGGAGTGCACCCACCATGTGGTGCACTACCACCTTGCCAGCGGCGAGGACGTGGCCTCCCTCTCCCTGCGGGTCCCCTTTTCCGAGGTGGCAAAGCCCCTGCTGGCCGATGCCCGTTTTTTGCAGCCCCACCGCTCCTATGTGGTCAACCTTGCCGCCGCCGCCCAGCTCTCCGCCGGAGAGCTCTGGATGCGCAGTGGGGCACGGGTGCCCATCCCCCGGGGGCGTGAGCCCGCCGTAAGGGCGGCGTTCCGGGCGTTTCTGGAAGGGTAAGGTGTCTTACAGGAGCAGCTCGTTTTCTTTGCGGTCGGAGCAGCTGGCTCTCAGAAAATCGGTCACCCGCGCAACAATGGCGGCATCCACAGACCGGGCGTGAACCGGACAGTGGGAAACACAGCGCATACAGGTAATGCACTTGGACGGATCGGTAACGGTGAAATTATCGTAGGAGATGGCTCCCACGGGGCATTCCTGTGCGCAAAGCCCGCAGGAAATGCAATTGGCATTGACAGTGGGAATCAGCCCGGCCCGCTTTTCTTTGCAGCTATGCTCTCCGGGAATTGGCGGGCAGGTATCGGAGCCGGAAGTGAATTTTTCGAGGATCTGCTTGCCGAAAGCGGTCAGCTGTTGGCAATCGGCATCGTCCGGACGGCCGACGGCAAATTCGGGCAGCAGACTGTGTGCCGCAACGGCAGAAACTGTGGCAATGGGCTGGAACCCGGCGTTCCGGGCATAGTCTTCCATCTGGGCAAGGGTGTTATCAACGGCACGGTTGCCGTAGACCGCTGCAAGGGCGCAGCGGGCACCATTGCCCTGTAAGAGTGCCAGACGATCCAGAGCGGGCTGAGGTGCCATGGCTTCAAAAGCAGGCATTGCAATCAGAACGAGGTCATCTGCGCTGAATGGAATGGCAGGTGCGGTAAAGTTCTGTGCGGACAAATCGATGGTCTGCACATTCGGCCAGGTCTGAGTGATCGCTTTTGCAACACGTTCCGTGCCGCCGGTGGGGCTGAAAATGAGTTGGAAGCAGTTCATAAGAAAATCCTCCTTGATGTAAAAAATAAAACTACATCTTAAAATGGAGTATACCACTGAAAAGATGTAGTGTCAATATTTACACCAAAAGGAAAATGCGATAAAATAAGAGAGGGAGGGCTGCGCCTATGCACATCAGCAATAAATGTTCCATTGCGGTTCACTGTCTGATTTTTCTTTCAGAGTACGGTGAAAGGGAAAAAGTGACCAGTGAACTGCTTTCATGCTCGACAGGGTGCAACCCAGTCACCATTCGGAATATCCTCAGTGCCCTGAAAAAAGACGAGATCATCACGGTAAAGCCCGGCACGGGTGGTGCGGCGCTTGCTCTGCCGCCGGAGAAGATCGATCTGTATCGGATCTGTTCCGTCGTAGACCCGGAGGCAATTGATAAAATGATCGGGATCCATGGTTCTCCTTCGCCCTTTTGTCCGGTGGGCCGGAACATCGGCAATGTGCTGGGCAAAACCTACGATACGTTGAAAAATAATTTGATCGCCAGTATGAAAACCATCACGCTGGAACAGATCCTTGCCGATTATCACGCGGTTCTGGCAGAAGAAAAAAATAAGAAGAGCTGAAAATGTAAAACCCCGCCTTTTTTGGCGGGGTTTTATTGCTGTATCCTTATACCTTATTCCAGTCCAGCTCCGTCCAGTCGGTCAGGAACTGGTCACTGACCTTCCGCAGGGCGGGCTCATCGGATTTGCTGGCGGCATCGGCGATGCCGATGACGTGGAAGCCTGCGTCGTGGGCGGTGCGGGCGGCGTAGAGGGAATCCTCACAGACAACGCACCGGTCAGGGTCAGTGCCGCCCAGGCGTGCAAGGGTCTGGAAAAATACATCCGGCCTGCTCTTGTGGAGCGCCCCCTGTGCCTCCACATAAAAGTCGAAATATTCATCGATGCCCAAACGGGTGAGCACGGTGCGGCACTGGGCGCTCCAGGTATTGGAGCAGATGCACATGCGGGCACCCTCGGCCTTCAGGCGGGCCAGCAGCTCCCGCACGCCGGGCTTGAGCTCCACGGTCTCGTAGAGCTTGGTGATAACATCCCACATCACATCGTTGTAGTCCTCCATTTTCAGGGGCAGGTCATACTCCCGGATGAGGTAGGCCGCGCCATCGGCCATGCCCATGGTCAGGAGCGTTTTGTGGAGGTCAGATTTTGGGGTGCGGCCATAGCGGGCCAGCAGGGCATCGGGCGCACCCTCCCATACCACGGTCATGCTGTCGGTCAGGGTGCCGTCCATATCAAAGATCCAGTTGTTGCAGTGCATTGTTTTACCTCCACCATCGTTTCACACAAGTTAACAAAATTATACCATGGATTTTGTTCCAAAAACAGGGAGAATTTTTCCGGAAAATATGGTATACTTTTGACAGATTTCCAAAGAATGACTAGGAGGCGTTCCAGATGGCACAGAATGATACCCCGGCCAAGGCACTGGTGCTGGCAGGCGGCGGTGCGCGCGGCAGCTATCAGGTGGGTGTGTGGCGTGCCCTGACCGAGCTGGGCTGGCGGCCCCAGATCATCACCGGCACCAGTGTGGGCAGCCTGAACGGTGCCATGTTTGCGCTGGACCTGTACGAAACGGCCCGGGATATGTGGATGAGCATCCGCAGCCAGGACGTGATGGAGCTGCCGGAGGAAAACGCCGACCTCTCTGAGCTGCACGCCTTCCTGCGGGAAGTGGTGCGGGACGGCGGCATGGACGTGACCCCGCTGGAAGAGATCGTGGAGCGGGTGCTGGATGAGGATGCCCTGCGGGCTTCGCCCATCCGGTTCGGTCTTGTCACCGTGGAAAAGCGGGGGCTGAAGCCCCGGGAGCTGACGCTGGAGGATATCCCGGCGGGCAAGGTGAAGGATTACCTGCTGGCCTCTGCCGCCTGTTTCCCCGCCCTGCGGGCAAAGCAGATCGATGGGGTGCAGTTCCTGGATGGCGGCTACCGGGACAATATGCCCACCGCGCTGGCCCAGAAGATGGGCGCGGAGGAACTGGTCTGTGTCGACCTGGAAGGGGTGGGCATCACCCTGCCCAACCGCACCGGCCTGCCCACCACCATGATCCGCAGCTACTGGGAGCTGGGGGACATCCTCCACTTTGACCCCGATACCGCCAGACGGAACATGGAACTGGGCTACTACGATACCCGCCGCGCCATGGGATACCTGCGGGGCTGCGCCTATGCCGTTTCCACCAGCGCCGAGAGCTGTGAGGATGCCGCCGCCTTTGCGTGGAAATTCCAGCAGGTGCAGAAGGCGGTGCGGGAAAAATACCCCGTGACCCTGACAGCGGATGCGGCCCTGCTGCTGGCCAACATGAAGGATGCCCAGCTGGCCCCGCTGGAAGCTGCCGCCGAGGATGCGGGCGTGGACCCCACCGTGTTCTATACCACCCGGACACTGGCGGAAGCCTTTTTGGAAAAATGCGACCGGGAGCGCATCGAGAGCTTTGCGCCCCTGTTTGAGGGCAGCGGCAATGCGGCACAGGCCGCACGGGCCGCTCTGCTGCCCAATACGTTCTTACAGGCATTGGTCTGCCGTGCCCTTACCGGGCCGGTACTGCCGGAGGTGATCGAGGAATGAAGGTCTATCAGGGACACAGCGCCTCGCCGGGCCTTGTGATGGGACAGGTGAGCCGGTTGGAGCGCTGGCACGAAAATTTTGCCACCGGGCCGTTCAACGCGGAACGGGAACAGCGCCTGCTGGAAAACGCTGTCAGGACAGCCCAGCGTGAGCTGGACGGCATGGCAGACCGCAGCGGCCCCACGGAGCAGGCCATCTTCCTGTTCCAGAGCATGATGCTGGAAGATGAAGGCTTTATGAACGAGGTCAAATTCCAGATCAAGGCGGGCATCAGCGCTGCCGAAGCCATGTACCGTGCGGGCAACCGCTATGCAGAGCAGCTTGCGGCCATGGAGGACAACGCCTACATGCAGCTGCGCAGTGCGGATATTCTGGATGCCGCCCGCCGCGTGGTGAACGTGCTGACCAACCGTCCCCGGGTCTGGCTGGCGCTGGATCACCCGGTGATCCTGGCGGCAGAGATGCTGATGCCCAGCGATCTGTTCAGCGTTCCGGCGGGGATGATCCTGGGCATCATCACTTCGGAGGGCAATAAGCAGAGCCACGCGGCGATCATTGCGCGGGCCATGCATATTCCCTGTGTGGTGCAGGTGGGGCAGGCGTTCCTGAACGACTGCGACGGCCGCACCGTGGTGCTGGATGCCAACAACGGCGAGTGCATCCTGGACCCGGATGCCAACACCCGCCAGCAGGCGGTCAGCCGCATCTGCGAGCTGCAGTGGGAGAACGCGGAAGCCGCCCGCATCAGCGTCCTGCCCAACCGGACAAAGGATGATGTGCCGTTTGAGCTTCTGGCCAACTGCTACGGGCAGGAGGATATTGAATCGGCGCTGCAGGCAGGCGCTTCCGGTGTGGGCCTGCTGCGCAGCGGCTATATGATGCTGCCGGGCCGCCCGGTGGACGAGCAGGAGCAGTTCGTGTTCTATCAATCCTGCATTGCCGCCGCAAAGGGTGGTGTGGTGACAGTGCGCACCTTTGATTTTGGTGTGGACCGCGCCATGGCCGATATCCATAGGGGGCTGGAATCCTCCAAGCTGGGCCTGCGGGGCATCCGCAGCAGCCTGCGCCAGACCCACCAGTTTGAAACGCAGATCTGCGCCCTGCTCCGGGCGGCAGCCCACGGCCCCCTGCGGGTCATGTTCCCCATGGTGACCAACCTCGAAGATTGGGATGAGGCCATGCGGCTGGTAGCGCACTGCCGCCAGCTGCTGCGGGAGCGCGGGGAGGAGTTTGACCCGAACACGCCCTTTGGCGTGATGTTCGGGGTGCCCTCGGCCTGCCTGACGGCAGAGGAATTCGTGGAGCACGGGTGCAATTTCTTTGTCATCGAGACGAACGATCTGACCCAGTACACCCACGCGGTGGATCGGGATATCTCCATTGCCGAGCGCTACTACCGCCCGGCCAGCCACGCAATGAAAAAGCTCATCCGTATGGTGGTGGAGGCTGCCCGGGAGGGCGGGATCCCCGTGACCATCTGCGGCAGCGCGGTGGGCAATCCGGCCAATACCCTGCAATATCTGCAGCTGGGCCTGCGGAGCTTCTCCGTTAGCCCGCAAAACCTCATTGAGGTGAAAAAAGCGCTGATGAACGCGAAAATAAAGTGAACAAAAAGGACGGCGCAAGCCGTCCTTTTTGTATATGTGGAAATAAAAATTACTCCAAGTTGCCCGTCAGGGTCATCACGGCAGAGAGCACCGCCAGCGGGGCGGTCTCGCACCGGAGGATGCGGGGGCCGAGGCCGACCGTTTTCACACCGGCATTGGCGGCCATTTCGGCCTCTTCCACGGCAAAGCCGCCCTCGGCACCGGTGATGAGGGCGATCTTCAGCCGCTGGCCGTCGGCAGGCTGTGCGTCTGCCAGCAGCTGGCGCAGGGGCGCGCCGCCCAGCTCGTAGCAGAAGAGCACGAGATCGTACCCTTCCAGACTGCGGCAGAGGGCCCCGAAGTTGGGCAGAGGCAGGGCGACATCCGGCAGCACGCCCCGGCCGCACTGTTTGGCGGCTTCAAAGGCGATGCGGTTGTAGCGCTCGTTTTTCTGCTCCTCCTTTTTGGGGGCGGCCACGCAGTACCGGCTGAAGAAGGGCACAAAGTGGGTGCAGCCCAGCTCCACGCCGTGGCGGATGACCTGTTCCAGCTTGTCCTGCTTGGGGTAACCCACGAACAGGGTCACTTCCACGCTGGGTTCGGCGGCGCTGGGATAGCCCGGCTCCACGCTGAACTCCACCGTCTCCGGCCCGAAGCCGGTGATGGTGGCGGTGTATTCCACGGCGTTGCCGTCACATAAGATGACAGTGTCCCCCAGCTTGCCCCGCATCACGCGGGAAAGATGATGGGCATCGGCCCCCCGCAGGGTGGCGGTGCCATTGGAGATTTCGGTTGTAAAATAACGGTGAGGCATAGTGGTTCTCCTTAAACGTCCTCGCCCTCTCAGTCTTTGCTTCGCAAATCCAGCTCCCCCAAAGTGGGAGCCTTTGGCAGTCCACGCAAACTTCATCTTTTTGCCAAGGCCTCTCCCTTTGGGAGAGGTGGCACCGAAGGTGACGGAGAGGGTAAGCCAGCTGAAAGAAATCATGAAAGCTTCTGCAATTACGCTTTTTTGCAGACGATGCACTCCCAGCCGCGCTTCTCCTTCACTTCCTGCACGATCAGGCCGGCGGCTTCCAGAGCGGCGATCACCTCGTCCTTGCGGCTGTCGATGATGCCGCTGGCAATAAAGGTGGCGTTTTCGGCCATCAGGCCGGGCACGGCGGGGGCAAGGCTGATGATGGCGTTTGCCACGATGTTGGCGGTGATGATGTCGTATCTGCCGCTGGCCTTGTCGGACAGGTCGCCCACCAGAACGGTCAGCTTGTCGGCCACGCCGTTCAGGGCCGCATTCTCGCCTGCGGTGCGCACGGCCACGGGGTCGATGTCCACGCCCTCGGCACTGCCTGCGCCCAGCTTGAGGGCGGCAATGGCAAGGATGCCGCTGCCGGTGCCGATGTCCAGCACCCGCTCACCGCCCCTGACCCCCTCGTCCAGCGCTTCCAGGCAGAGGCTGGTGGTCTCGTGGCCGCCGGTGCCAAAGGCAAGGCCGGGGTCAAGGATCAGCTTGACGCGGTCGGTGTCGTACTCCTGCCAGGAGGGCACGATGGCCAGCCGTTTTCCAATGTCCATGGGGTGGTAGTATTTGCGCCAGCCGTTCTGCCAGTCTTCCTGCTCCACGCCCTCGGTCTCCACGGTGTAGGCGATGCCTGCCGCTTCCATCCGGGCCTGAATGAGGGCCAGCGTCTCCACGGGGGAAGCGCCCGGCTCCAGATACATGTGGATGATCACAGTGTCGCGGGGCTTGTCCAGCAGCTCCTGCTCGATCAGATCCACATGGGCGATCTCGGCCACCTGCTGCTCGATGTCGCTGTAATCCTCGATATAGATGCCGCCTTCGGCGATCATGGTGGCAACGGCCTCGGCGTTGTCGGCATCGGCCTTGGCCACGGTCAGGCGGATATCAGTCCATTCCATAAAAAGAACCTCCCTGGGTCTTGTGTTTTCTATTTATAAGTATAGTACCCGATTCCGGCGCGGGATGCAAGCGGTTTGGGAAGAAAGGGCAAAAGAAAAGTTTTTTCAGAATCCTGCTCTGAAATGCGCAATAATTCCAAAAAGTTTTTCACGAAAGATGCAAATTCAAGGATTTTTGGTGCAAAATTGCGAAAACGGGCGTGAACCCTATTTCTTTTTTTCGGAGGATGTGTTAAAATATTGTTACGCAATTATGGACAGCCTGCAACCAGAGGCATCCATAACAACAACATTCTTTAAGGAGGAATGTGTCTTATGATGAAGTATCTCCAGAAACTGGGCAAAGCTCTGATGCTTCCCGTCGCTGTGCTGCCGATCTGCGGCATCCTGATGGGTCTCGGTTATGCCCTGGCCCCGGGTGTCATGGGCGTTCCCGGTGCTGCAACTTCCGGTGCAGCTTACACCGTTGGCTTCCTGCTGGTCAAGGCAGGCGGCGCTCTGATCGATAACATGGCATGGCTGTTCGCCATCGGCGCAGCCGTTGGCCTGGCTGATGACCACGACGGTACCGCTGGTCTGGCTGGCCTGGTCAGCTACCTGATGATGCAGCAGCTGCTGAGCCCCGGCGTGGTCAGCATGGTGCGCACCCTGGAAGAGGGCACCGCTACCTACATCGCTTTCCAGAAGGTGGCCGGCAACTCTTTCATCGGCATCCTGGCCGCTGTGGTGGGTGCAGCCTGCTACAACAAGTTCAAGAGCACTCAGATGCCTGACTGGCTGGCATTCTTCTCCGGCAAGCGCTTCGTTGCAATCGCCACCGGCCTGATCTCCATCGTTGTTTCTGTCGCTCTGCTGTTCGTCTGGCCCGTCATCTTCGATGCACTGGTCGCCATTGGCAGAGGCATCGAAGGCATGGACGGCATCGGTGCTGGCATCTACGCTTTCCTGAACCGTCTGCTGATCCCCACCGGCCTGCACCACGCTCTGAACAACGTGTTCTGGTTCGACACCATCGGCCTGGGCGACCTGTCCCACTTCTGGGCAGGCGAGACCTCTGCTGACGTGGGCTGGAGCCTGGGTATGTACATGTCCGGCTTCTTCCCCTGCATGATGTTCGGTATCGCCGGTGCTGCACTGGCCATGGTCCGTACCGCCAAGAACAAGAAGGCTGCCATCGGTCTGGTTCTGTCCGCTGCCATCTGCGCCTTCGTCTGCGGCGTTACCGAGCCCTTTGAGTTCGGCTTCATGTTCCTGTGCTTCCCGCTGTACGTTGTGTACTCCGCTCTGTACGGCATCTTCACCATCATCACCTACTACTCCGGTTTCCGTGCTGGCTTCTGCTTCTCCGCAGGTGCTACCGACCTGGTGTTCTCCGCTTCTCTGCCTGCAGCTGCTAAGACCTGGATGATCATTCCTCTGGGCATCGCTGCATTCGTGGTGTTCTACTTCGTGTTCTACTTCGCCATCACCAAGTTCGACCTGAAGACCCCCGGCCGTGAGGACGAGGATGCCGAAGAGGCTGAGAAGAAGGTCGTTCTGGCCAACAACAACTATACTGAGGTTGCTGCTGGCGTGCTGAAGGCCATCGGCGGCAAGGAGAACGTCTCCAGCGTGGACTACTGCGCTACCCGCCTGCGCTTCACCATTAAGGACTACACCGCTGTGGATGAGAAGGCTGTGAAGGCTGCCGGTGCTGCCGGTGTCATCCGCCCCGACAAGACCACCTGCCAGGTCATCATTGGCACCAAGGTGCAGTTCGTGTATGATGAGCTGAAGAAGATGCTGTAAGCATCCTTCTGAGCACGTTTCCGTGCGGAAGGCTGGTTGCTTCCGCATCCATCCCCAAACTGTAAAAATGCCGCTGAGGGCGGGCGTTTACGCCCCGCTTTCGGCGGCATTTTGTTTTGTTCACAAACCGGCTACCCTTTTGGCCGGAAAATATGCTATACTGAAAACAACAAAGCAAAATAACAGGAGGTTCCCCATTATGAAGATCATTCGTGCAAAAGATTACAAGGACATGTCCCGCAAGGCTGCCAACATCATCTCCGCACAGGTCATTATGAAGCCCAACTGCGTGCTGGGTCTGGCGACCGGCGGCACCCCTGTTGGCGCATACGCTCAGCTGGTGGACTGGTACAACAAGGGCGACCTGGATTTCTCTGAGGTCACCACCGTCAATCTGGACGAGTACCGCGGTCTGCCCAAGGAGCATCCCGAAAGCTATTGGAGCTTTATGCACAAGAACCTGTTTGACAAGGTCAACATCCGCCCCGAGGCCATCCATCTGCCCGACGGCACCAACCCCGATGCTGCGGATGCCTGCAAAAAGTACAACGAGATCATCCACAGCGTGGGCGGCATCGACCTGCAGCTGCTGGGCCTTGGCCCCAACGGCCACATCGGCTTCAACGAGCCGGGTGAGGCCTTTGAGCTGGAGACCCACTGCGTGGATCTGACCCCTGCCACCATCGAGGCCAACAAGCGCTTCTTTGACGGCAACGAGGATCTGGTGCCCAAGCAGGCCTACACCATGGGCATCAAGACCATCATGCAGGCCCGCAAGGTTCTGGTGGTGGCCAACGGTCTGGCAAAGGCCAAGGCAGTCAAGGCAGTCGTCTCCGGCCCTGTGACCCCCGAGTGCCCGGGCTCCATCCTGCAGATGCACCCCGACTGCATCCTTGTGGCCGATGAGGAAGCACTGAGCCTGCTGTAATTACAGAACCTCTCCGTCTGCTTCGCAAACGGAGAGGTTTAGGAGGCAATAAAATGATCATCAAAAATGCTCTGATTTATACCCCCCGCCACACCTTTGAGGAGGGGAGCCTGACCATCCGGGAGGGGCGCATCGTGCCCTTTGCACAGCCGGAGGAAGGCGAAGAGATCGTGGATGCCAAGGGCGCTTACGCTCTGCCGGGCCTGGTGGATATCCACTTCCACGGTGCCATGGGCAAGGATTTCTGTGACGGCAATGAAGAAGCCATCCAGACCCTGGCCGATTTTGAGGCCGGTAAGGGCGTGCTGGCCATCTGCCCCGCCACCATGACCTTCTCAGAAGAGATCCTGAACGGCGTGATGGATGCCGCCGCTGCCCATCAAAACGGCAGAGGCGCAGACCTTGTGGGTATCAACATGGAGGGACCCTTCATCAGCCCCAACAAGGTGGGTGCCCAGAACCCGGAGTATCTCCACAAGGCGGATGTTGCAATGTTCCGCCGCCTGCAGAAGCGGGCAAACGGCCTGATCAAGCTGGTGGATATCGCCCCGGAGGAGCCGGGTGCGCTGGAGTTCATTGCCGCCTGCCATGACGAGGTGCGCATCTCCATTGCCCACACCTGCACCAGCTACGACACCGCCAACGCCGCCTTTGACGCAGGCGCGACCCACATGACCCACCTGTACAACGCCATGCCCGGCATCACCCACCGGGAGCCCGGCCCCATTATTGCGGCGCTGGAACGGAGCGCGGAGGTGGAGCTCATCACCGACAACGTTCACATCCACCCGGCCATGGTGCGGTTCACCTTCAACACCTTCGGGGATGACCATGTCATCTTGATCGCCGACAGCATGATGGCCTGCGGCCTGCCCGACGGCCAGTACAGCCTGGGCGGTCAGGCGGTCACGGTCAGCGGCCCCCGCGCCACCCTGACTGAGCACCCCGGCACCATTGCGGGCAGTGCCACCTGCCTGTACGACTGCATGAAGCGTGCCGTGCTGGAGATGAACGTTCCGCTGGAAAGCGCTGTCCGCGCCGCCAGCGAAAACCCCGCCAAGAGCATTGGCATCGACAATGATTACGGCAGTCTGGCTGCAGGCCGCTACGGCAATGTGATCCTGGCGGACAAGGAATTGAATATCCAGGCTGTCTACCAGAAAGGAACCCGTATCGTATGAACCCCGAGAGCCTGACCTGGCGGCTGCTGACCGCCGAAGAGCTGACGAACGTTTACCTGAACGAGATGCGCCGGGATTTTCCTGCCGGAGAGCTGAAGCCCCTGAGCATGATCCTGAACAGCGAGGCCGCCGGTACCGCCCACACCTGGGGCGTGTATGAGGACGACGCGCTGGTGGCGTATCTGTTGATGGTGCGGCCCGTGGGCTGTGAGGTGAGCCAGCTGGACTACTTTGCTGTTCTGCCCCAATACCGGGCCGGCGGCATCGGAGCCGCTCTGCTGGCCGCCCTGCCTGACCACGAGAAGGGCGCGCAGGCCATCCTCATTGAAGCGGAGTGCCCCGAAAAGGCCGAGGATGAGGCTATGGCCGTGCGCCGCCTGGGTTTTTACGCCCGGTGCGGGGCCAAGGACACCGGCTGGACAGAGCATCTCTTTGATGCCTGGTTCCGGGTGCTGGTGCTCCCCTGCTGCGGCGGAAAGGTGCGCAGCCCCGAGGAGGCCGTGCGGCAGCTGGCAGACTGCTACCGCCGCACCATGGGCGAGCCCCAGTGGCGCAGGAACGTCACCTTCTACCGCCCCGATGGCGTGGAGGTGCAGTTCTGAGAGGTTGAATTCTGTCCCTTGACAGTCTGGGTAAATATGGTACTATGGTGATAGGAACAAACCAGATCTGAGATGGGAGGAATTTCTGATGCGTAATGTTTTTTCCCGCCGTGATTTTCTGAAAGCTTCTGCCGCCGCTGTGCTGGCCGCCTCTGCCGCCGGTGTCCTCACCGGCTGTGATGGGGGCGGCAGCGAGATCCCGTCCGCAACCATCGGGCTGGGTGAGTTTGAAGTGACCATGACCGGCAACATGACCATCACTGGTGATGAGGTCGTGGGCAATGAGAACGCCAACGGCTACCTCTGCAAACCCAATGTGCGGATTCGGTACAATGGTGCAGCCAGCGAGATTAAATACAATTTTGCCGGTGTCTTTGTGGCAAAAATTGATAAGACCGCGCTGGAACTGACCAATGGAAAAGAGGAAATCTCCTCTAAACTGACAAAGACTTATGTGCCGCAGTTCCGTGCAAAGGCCAGTGGGTACGGTTCTTTTAAGCAGGGCGTACCCTTCAAGCTGTATGTGACCCTGCAAGGCAGGACAGCTGAGTTTGCTCTGACGAGTGACGGCAAAGTGACAGTCTCCGCTGTCGATAAAGTCTAATATCCCCCAAAAGCCCGAGGTGCACCTGCACCCCGGGCTTTTTTGCGCCCAAATTTTACATTGGGGCAAAAACATGTCCAAACAATTTACCTCGATTTTTCCCGCATGTGGTCGAAGCGGCTTGCCGACTGGGATACAATAGTGCCGTACCCAAGGAAAACACGAAAACAAGAGCCGGGAGCGGAAAGCCCGGATGTTTGGAGGACAAATATTATGAAAAAGATCACGCGCCGTTCGTTTCTCACTGTCTGCGGTGCAGTTGCTGCCGCTGCTGCCCTGACC
>OGRJ01000907.1_pt1 | contig 26677 bp, 13 predicted proteins | sample 1553411 | NCBI WGS metagenome assembly OGRJ01 (sample SAMEA2580084, study PRJEB22360) | human gut metagenome | biome: human gut; feature: human-associated habitat; material: faeces | place: Denmark | collected 2008/2010
ATTAAATTTACGGCTTCCCCTAATCCGCTATAATCAAGAAATTGTGTTTTCATGTCCATTATGCCCTTTCAAAAACGGAGGGGAATTTCCCCCTCCTTTACAATAATCATTCAGTTACTTTAAAAAGAGCCTGAATCTTTTCAGATGGAATAGCTTCATAACCATCACCAACAAGTCCTTGTAAGGCTGCAATATCAGTTGCATTTTTTGCAATCTTTGGTTTCTCAACTGCAAGATCATCTTCAATAGCTTTGACTTTGCCTTCTACGGTTTCAACTCTAGTCTTAACACCATTAATGGCTTCTGTATTAGCTGTGTCGGCTGCTTCAAGAGTAGGAATTTTCTTCTCAATAGCATCTACTCTACCTACGCAAGCTTTCAGAGCCTCAGCTGTTGCATACTGAGAGAGATTAGAATCAGCAAGAGCTTTAGATACGTACTCAGCAATGTAGCTTACAATATCTTTAGAGGTTGCTGTATCAGGTAAGGTACCAATCAAAGTTTTCAGATTAGCAATATCTGTTTTGTTTGTATTAATCTGGCTGTTCATTGTAGCAGCATCTGATGTATGATTTGTGATCCAATCAGAAATTTCTTTCAGAGTATCATATGCTTCTGGAGCATCAGCTACGATTTTTGCTACAGCATCTGAAACGGCTTTCTTTACAGAACCATCGCCTGTTCCGTTCAGGGTATCAATAGCTCCTTTGTTTGCTGCGATGTCTGCTTTAATCTGAGTGTCGTTATATGCACCAGCAGTAACGGCTTCTTTGATGTAATCTACAACAGTCTTTGCTGTTGCATCAGCTGGGATAGTACCAATTACTCCAAGCACCTCTGCTTTTGCAGAATCTGCAGTACCAGCAGCATCAAAGTCTGTAACAGATTTTCCGGAATCTACAAGGTTGCCATCTTTATCAAGACCTGCTAAATGTCCTGCGACAGCATTCTTAACTTTATCTGCTTTTGTCAGTGGCCGTGGAAGAGTAATAGTAAAAACAGCTTCATCTACTGTTACTGGAGCTGGTTTTGTGTAAAAATAAACTATATATCCGTCATCGGACTGTGATATAGTTTTAATAGAATTTGCAGTTGCATCGGAAATTTTTTTGTCAATCTGTACATTATGAAGAGTTAAAAACTCACGAAGATTGTCAATAGTCGTAAATTGTAATTTAGCCATTATATTTGTTCCTCCTTGGAAATTTAGTTAAATATGTTTGCAATATCAGTGGATTCAAGCCCACCGATTTTTTTATCTAAAGCTTCATCTATCTTTTTATCCACAAGCTCTGATACAGTCAGCTCAAGCTGTTCCTGAATGAATTGTTTTGCAGAATCCGCAGACATAAAATTCTGATCATTTACCCATTTTTCAGTTACATATTTGTCCGTTACGTAATCACCATCTTGTTGGATAAAGTAGAGAAGTATAGAATTGCCTTGGAATTGAGTAATAGATGTGCCGTGAGTATCTTCATCATGTGAAACTAAAAAGAACACTTCATCTGCAGAAGAGTGAACGGTGGTGCTATTACCACCAATAATAAATTGACCCTTGATTTTATAAATTCCATCATCAAGAGTCGAAATTGTGACCGGTACTGTAAGAGATCCGATCAAATATTCAATTGGTTTATCTGTGAGCTTTCTATAAGACAGACTGTTAATATAATCTACAACAGTTTGCTTATCTTCGAGATTTCCAATAATATTATCTAATATAGTAGATAGCTCTGAGGATTTTATATAACTATCAAGCCCGATTTGTCGTTTTACTTCATCAACAATATGGTCCTTGTCCTCGTCTGTCATGGATAGATCATAAGAGAAGAGTAATTTCTTTTCATTAAAAAACTGAAGATTTGATCCAGAAAATCTTACGTCAGTGATTTGTTTATCACCTTTTGTATATCTGATCTCATTATCTTCAGTCATCCATGCAATTACATTTCCGTCTTCTATATAGCAAAGCCCTGGATATTTTAAGATACCTCGCTGAATTGCTTTTTCAGCAATCGCTTTTGTTGAGGCAGTAAAAAATACTGGTAATTTTGCCATGTTAATCTACCTCGTGTAATTTTGCGTCTATTTCTTCGTATTCTAATCGTGAAATAGGATCAATTTCGTATATTGTGTTATCAAGTGGGAAATTATACAGCCCTTCAATATGCCAGCCTTTTTTACCGTCAGAAGACAATATAGCCTGTGCAATTTTGATGTCACATAAAATCAGTATTTTATGTTTCTCTTGGTACTGTATATAGTGAATTTTCTTAATGACATCCACAATATCTTGTGTCATTGAATTAGTTACTTTGTAATACATGTGAGTTGGCTCCCTTCGTTAAAAAGAGAGGTAGATTGTCCTACCCCTCACAAGTTATGCTAAACATAAGAAGAACTCCATTTTCCTGTCCAGGATAAGAATATCCATATGTATCACCCTGCTCACTTACAGAGTAAACCCAGTTAGATACCTGAGCATTTGGTGATCTAGTCCAGTAAGACTCATAAACATCTGGACTTGAAGTTCTTGCCTTCTTTCTTGAATCGTTATCAACATAATATTGAATTGTTGCATTTGTTTCAGAACTATACGGATCACTTCCTGCAGAAGCATCAATGTCATATAGTGCTGGTACATAAAAACGACAATTAGATGTTGATATTGTATTCGATTTATTTCCAGTAGAAGAACTAACTTTAACAGGCTTAATCAGTGCTTTCCAGAGTGGTGGTATAGCTTTCGTTATACGAGTGTTCATCCACGTATTAAGCGTAGATTCTGCCCATCCACCGGTATTTGTAGACTTGTTACTATAAGCTTTCTTAGAACCAAGAAGATTTGAAGCAATAAATGTTACATTTGCTCTCTTAGAAGCGACATCTGATAAGTAGTATGCTTTAAATTTAGCTACTTCCATTGGAATTGTTTCATGAATCCATGCTGCAATGTCAGAACATTGTTCTTCACCAAGGTCTGAATACCACAGTTTGCACCAGTGGATCTTGCCTTTTGCATAGTTTTCATAAGCACCATCATCTGCCTTTGAGCATCCAAAAACAAGAGTTGATGTGATTTCGGGAATACGGATTGCCTGAAGAGTAGCAGTAGAGATTGCATTTCCAGACATATTAGAATTGTATACATAGAGCTTTTGACTTCCTGCCTTATGACGAATTACAATAATTTCACGTCCACCGGAGCTTGATGCATTCGCACTATCAGTTCCCCATGATAATTTGTAACTCTGGCTATACCATAAGCGGAATCCGTTAGAACCATCTCCCTGGAAGCATTGTGCCAGAGTAGCACCTGTTGCGTTCTCGTTATCAAATTCAAAGTCAATCGCAAATGTGAAATCCTTATCCTTATCCATAATAGAGATTCCAGTATCAATATGGTTTGTTCCGTCAAATACTGTTGTGGAAGAGATTAATTCTTCTTCCTCAATATCGTTGTAATGGAAGTCAACTCCAAGTGTAAAATCAAATGAGTCTTTCAGTGACAGAACTTTCTGCTCAAGTCCCATTTTCATCATTGCATATAACTCAACCTGAGACAGGTCTTTGAGATCTTTATCATTGAAGTATCCGTCTACATATTCACAGGTGTCAAACACTGCGTTTACAGTTTTATCACCGTTTACATATCCGGACTGGTCCCATCCTTTAAATAAATTGTATTTATAGGCAGCTTCCTCGGCTGTGTATACAGGAGTATCACCCTCGTATTTAACATAAGTTCCATATGGGGCTACAGTTTCCTGTAAGGTTAAACCTTTAGAGTTATACTTTACGGTATAATTTCTGATTGTACTTGTATAAACTGCATTGATAACTCTATCCGCAAAGATTTTATCTGAGAGAATAGTGTCCCAACCCTTAAATGTAAAATCATTTTCAATGGTACTTTGTTTTATAGGTATAGCTATAGGATCATCCTGACGAGTTGTAGGATCTACAGCGCATGAGCCTTTGTCAACATACTGAATATCTAACACAGTTTTGTTTGAATCGTCATTTAAGAATGAAACTTTAAACTGTGCAATCATAGAATCGTATGTGATTGTAAGATTTGTCCAGATACCTGGCTCGTCATCAGTTCCAACAAAGTCTTTATACTCCTGTTGACGCATAACTGGAATGTGAATAGTTCCTGTTAATACAGACTGGTCAATGGTAATACCATTTTCGTCAATACCACCAAGTTTAGCTAATTTCTTTAAGAGATCGGTGTTCTCAAGATTCCAGTCAATACCTGTGATACTTACGGTCTTAAGTGTTGAAATAGCAGTTTTTATAATTTCAAGTGCATCCACAATAGAATTCTGGCAAACAAATGTCTGCAGATTATCATAAGATGCTACATTAAGATTTGTAAGGTCTTTCAGATTTTTAAACGTAAGAGTATTAATTGTTGCAGGTAAATATGCATTCTTAATCTTACCGTGATTAGCAAGCAGGAAAGAAGTAATAGCAGTATTCTGTGCGTAAAGATTAATAAGATTCTCACATGCAGAAAGATTTACAGATCCTGTTAAGTTTGGACAATTCTTAATATTAAGAGTTTCAAGAAGTGTATTATTACCCATATTGAGAGCCGTTAAGAACGTATTCTGATAGCCATTTGTTTCATTACCAATAATAAGAGTTTTAAGCTTCGATGCCTTAGAGAAATCATTATCATGGATATAGCAAGCAGATAAATCATTCAATGCCTGAATCCTTGACGCACAATAAATAAGGATAGCAGTATCATCCATATTAGTTAAGTTAGTTGTAATTTCATATTCCTGTCCAGCTTTTGCACGAATCTGAGTTGTTTCCGGTGAATTACCGTAAAGTACAGAAATATACATATCTGAGTATGGAACAATTCTTAATGTATAATCTGGTTTTACAACAGCTGTTTTAGGAGTATTACAACGGAACATAATCTGGTCAGACTTAATATCAGTGTGAAGGAATTTTGTTCCCATATACGCATGTTGATCACGTTCCCACTGTCTAAGATGATACATTCCTCTACCATTCATCATTTCTTTTACAAATCTTGGTATTCCTTTTCTATATGTTCTAAAATATAATCTATCGTAGTGTAACCTCCAAAGCTCTTCTGGAAATTGTTTTTGCCATGTTTCGTACTCATTAATTAAATGAGTATCAGACCAACAGTTTGAATCTACTGACTGATACAACGCAGAAAGCTGCTTTGGCATTAAATCACGAATTCTACACCACAATGTACTTTCGGCAGCATTAAATACATAACCAGAACTTGGATTTCCATCTTCCTTATAGTCAGTGTCCTCTTTTCCATAAGGAAATACAAGCTCTCCACTGTTATTAATTCCGGTCTGAGTATCCATATCGTATGCCCAGAGATCAAACCTATAACCGTTACGAATTGCTGCTTTTTTATCATCGATTGTATAATACTGTGCTTTATCACCCATTTCAGCAGCTTCTGTTTGACTTATATAATGCTTTGCATAGTGTGGAAACACGTTTTTAGCTCTGTTGTCTATCATGCTGTATCTCAATGTAACTAAATAGAAATACAGAAATGCATTTTCAATACACCAATCGCCTAAATGAGAAACAAAGTTTTCATTAGAAGATGTAATTACAAATTCATAAAAATCTCTCCAAATTTGCCTGTTGTCTGTACGAATCTTCTCTTTTATTTCATCAGTTGACGTTGCAGATCCATCTTTTGAATCTCCACAGCAATCATATCTAAATTCAAATGATCCATCCCAGTTGTTATACAGGTTATCATAAGCTATATTACCAGCTTTCCATTCATCTTTAGAAATGGGGTATTTCATTGTTCCATCAGGATTTGTGACACCAGTCTGGAATGCAGAATTTGGAAGAGTATTGTCGCTGATTTCAATACAGAACTCATTCATGTCATCAGGATCATAGGCTCTTGTAATATCAGTTTTCTTTGAGTCACCGATATTGCCACAACAGTAGAAGTTATAATCTGTATTCTGAAATTCTCTATGTGTTGTAAGATCAGGATCATTCTCTTTGACGAATACGACACAGTTTACAAACTCCATAGAGTTTTTAATTTTAGAATCTCTACGTGATGCAGGAGTTTCGTATGGTAAGAAATCATTATATCGTTTCTGTCCCAAAGCATTTGTTGCCATATTAGAACTTGCTACGTTAGTCTTGATATTGAACCAGTTGTTTGGAACTGAATTCCTGGTAAGAGATACTTTACCAGTACCATCTTCATATTTAGTTCCATCGCCAAGAACTACTACAGATTTATAATTTGGATCAAGTTCAATTTTACTATTGATCTTATGAATACCATCTGCGCAAAAAATCAAATCCATATTTCTTGCAGCAGCGCCATATTCATTAGAAGTAGTACCCTGGCCAGCCACATATCCATTCAATAGCTTCCAATTATCTAATTTTGAATCGCCATTTACATGAATGCATTCTACATTTGTATTTTTTACAAAATCTTTCTTATCGTTTGTAAAATGTGGACAATCAATTTTAATAATTTTTAAATCAGGACATGCTTTTGCAACCGAATCCGGTGTAAGAGCATTGTTTTCGTTATAGATCTGATTTCGGTTGTATCTATTGATCATATCATCAGAGTTTCTTGCGTCTGCAATGAAGTTAGATAATACGTCAGAATCTGTTAGAGCTGCACTATAAGCTTTTATCCTGTAAATCAACACATCACAGTCTGGAGATCCAATAGAAATTGGAGCAGGAGCGTACTGATGTAATCTATGTGAATTATCATAAATAATAGGTCTGCCACCAACACCATCTTCATATGTCATGATAATAGATGTTGCTGTTGTATTCTTAGTATCAATTGAGTTGATATTATATTCATACTCAATAATATCTTCTTCGGAATATGGGAAATAAAGATCATCTGTAGAAGTGTAAATGTTTGCCTCATGAACTTTCATTTCAAGTCCAATATTAGAATCTACCAATCCATCGAGACATGACAAGAAAGTGGCAGAAGCATTTCTTACATTTTTAGTTTTGAAAATAATCTTAAATTCTGCACCAGTTTGTTTTGGGTCTTTGGCAAACAGATTGTAGCTAATAGAAGCAGTAGTACCTGCTTTTACACAGAAATACTGATTTCCCTCATCATCGATTTGATAACCACCATTGTCCCAATCAAAGTTATCTGATACAGTCAAAGCAACTTCCGGATGATTTTCATCACTCCAAAGTCTGTTCTCGTCACCATTTGATAAACCAACTGGGTTAAAGTCGAATGCAAGATTTGTAGTAATTGGATTTACATCTATATCAAGTTTTTCAATATGTGCAGTAAGAATCTTCGTGATTTTCTGACATGAGATAGTAAGATTTTTCTGACCAATTTCAGAAGATTTAAAGCTCCAAACTTGAGCAGTTCTGTCTACAGTTAATGTAGATACAGTTTTTCCATCAATAGACAACTTAACGGTAGCAGGATTATGAACTGGGTCATAAACAACATATTTAATGCTTGTAGCCTGATATTGTTTTGCAGTAAATTCTTGCTGAGAACATCCGATAATAGGAGTTCTGTTTGCCGGATCAACACATACAATATCCTTACATATTGTAGCAGAAATAATATTTTTATTATTTACTGTTGCTGTCATATATACTTTAAGGAAATGAGCACCATGCTCCTGTTTGGTGATGTTATATGACATAATACGTCCAGAAGCCTGTGTTGTTACAGAATCTAATTCCTGTCCATCCAAGATAAAATGAATTGTCTTATTTACATTGCCATAAGGCGTATATCTAAATACTACATCTGTATCAGTATAGATCAATGTATCATCAAATGTACTCTCAAGCTTAAACTCAACAATAGTAACGGTCCAAGTTTTATATGACATTGTTCCAAAGCTATCCGTGATACTAACTCTAATCTGATTAGAGCCTACTGATAAATACTCTGTTAAGTCAACCTTGTTAGTTCCTTGAGAAGCAGTAGTTGTTGATACAATTGTATTTCCTACTTTCCAAATAGCTGTACCATCACCAGTTGTATCACCAGTGTTATCAACAGAGCTAAATGTGTATTCGATTTCTGCTTTGTCGCCAAGTAAGAAGATTGCATCTGCTGGAGTTACACGTTCAATTGTAATAGTTGAAGTGTCAGACCCACCACCACCTCCGCCTTGAATAGTAAATGTTTTAAGAACTTCTCCATTTTTCATCCAACTAAATGTACTACCAACATAATCTACATCATACTCAGATGCTGTTGGATTCTTTTTAATTTCATCAATATCAGCCTGAATATTGGTAATGTCACCGTTGATCGTATTAAACTGCGAATCATAGTCGGCAACATTCTGCTTTAAAATATCCGCTGTATTTTTTGCCTCAGAAGCAGTGGAACGAATTACTTCATCAGCTTTTTCAAGTTCTTTTGTTTTTGTTTTTAACGCTGTAATATCAGAAGTATTTGTTTCAGCCTTTTTAGAAAGGTCAGTTACTGAAGATTCCACAGCGTTTACCTTTTCTGATACAGGACTAATTTTTGTATCAACTCCTGTGTTAATTTCTTCTTTAAGGGCAGCTGTCCACTGTGCAGATGGCTCAATAGAACTGAGTTCTACAGACTGAATTTCTGTTTCGCCATTTTTAAAAGTAAGTTTACCCTTACCACCTTCAACGGCATAAGTAACATTTAAGTTTGATAAACTGTTAATTGTGATAGTTGTCAGAATAACAGTACCATCTTTAAACACAAGTCTTCCAGTTGTGTTATCATATTCGACCTTAAGATTTTTTAAGCTATCAATTCCGCCTATAGCATCATTGAGTTCTCGAACCTTAGTATCAATCTCTGTTTTGTTGTAATAATTTTCTGCAAGATTTGCATTTACATCTGCTGTTACAGATTTTTGTACATCCGCCTTAATAGTATTAACATCTACGGAAGCAGCAGAAGCTTTTGCTTGATCGGCATACTCTTTAGCTTCGTTGACATGACCCATTATGGTTGTTACAAATCCTGTGTACCAGTCGTCTGATGGCTCAACAATACCATCATAATTTAATCCTTCAAGGACAGTAAGTCTACCATTTGGTCTTGTTCTCCAAACGTATGTATTTCCTTTCTCGTTTGAGCCAGTTGCCATAATTTCAAATCTGACATCACCGGCGATAGCAGTAACATTCTGATCAACTAACCAACCAAACGTAATATTTGTTGTACTTGATGCAACATTTACAGCCGTTGATACTTGTCCTTTTTTAGTAGACACATTTTCGTATCTGATTTGAATCAGCATCTTCATTAGATCAATACCATCCCAATACCTCGGAATACGGAATGGAATATACTGGCTGTTTGTTTCCTGAACAATATTGATCTGTGAAGAGTCTACTGTTACATTTTTTAATTTATCCACTGTTGAATATGAATTATCATAGTATTCATCATAGATAACATATCGTCCGTCTGTGCATAATACATATCCATCGTCAACAACAGCAGTAGTGGCTAAATCAGCCTCCATGGTAGAGATATCACTATCATCGGAAGCTGAATTAGCCAATATTTGTGCTTTTGAATCTTTAAATGACATGTTCTCCCTCCATCTTTTATTTTAATAATTCATCAAGGCTCTGTACGCCTGTAACTTTGTCAATATGTGTAACACCATCTTGAATGCCATCTGGATCTGTACCTGTAAGCTCTTTTGCAATAGAGTCTGAGAGTTCTGCAATCCCAACACCGTCACCTGTATTTCCATTAGCGTTTACGAGAGTCAGTTTCTTTGCTTCTGAATCAAGTTTCATATCAATTGGCATATTGTCATAAGTTGCCTGACCAAGTTTCTTAATATCTTCAGCAGTTGCCATAAATGCAAGAATTCTCTGGTCAAGTTCAGTTAACATTTCACTTGGTTCGTAACTATCAAACTGTGCTAATTTTGTAATGTGTATAAGTCCAGATTCGGTTTTTCGAACATAAGAAGTGGTAGTATCAGATTCTTCATCATGAACAAGTTTTAAGAAAGTAAATGATACCTCGATATCACCTGGTTCCGCAGAGATATTGGCCGTCACAGGAATAGTATATAAAATATGACTCTCATCAGTTGTTGTATCTGCAATTAGCTGAGTCATCTTAATTTTCTTTGTAACCGGAAGAACATATTTCATATAAGCAGTAGTATCTGTCATATCAATTTGCTCTTTATAAAGTTTATTAATAATAATCTGAATGGAGTTTACGCAATTACTTTTCTCCATCAGACTTTCTTTTACTGTAGTAATAACATTATTGTCATCTGTAATTCTAAGAGTGTACATTTTACACCACCTTTCTAACAATAATAACAAATATATAATTTACGGAATAATAGCCATCCAACTAACCGTCAGTTTTTTATCAACCCCATTTTCATTGTTATAAATACAAATAGTGGCACCAGTTTGACTTTTATTTGTTATTGAAACGGCATAGTTTTGGGGATCTGTTTGATTAGTTGTCGCGAATACGACTGGAATAGATTTGAATTTATTTGGGAATGTTAAAGTATAAGTTTTTGCGCCAGCTGTAGATCCAGTTGTAAATTCAAAAGAACCAACCTGATAACTGACTACAAAATCTACATTATTTATATAATAATAATCTGATGGTTTTTGTCTTTGTTTTAGTGGAATACGAATCTGTGCGACTGTTTCAGAAGTGCTATTTGATTCAAATATATAAATATATCCAATAAGAGGGTATGGCTCTTGAAGCAATGAGTTTGGGACATCTACATAAAATTTATTATTTTTCAAAGATGATTTAACCTGAAGTGTTTCTTCACTCATTCTATTGCACCAATGAATCACAGGCGGAGAAGTCAGACCAAATGTTTCAAAACATATGGTCTGTCCTTTATCCCATTGTGTAAGATGATTTATTCTAGTAACACCATCAGACTCATAGCAAGTGATATCAAGTACACTTCGCATATGTGCCTCCTTAATTTATTCAACTGCAGCTTCTTTTGTTTCATCAGGTTCTGTATCTGCTTTTTCCTCTTTCTTTTCTGGTTCCGGTTTCTTTACAAGAAAAGCGTCAATAATAGCATAATCATTCATAGTTGCGTTAGGTGCATCAACCTCATAAAGAGAATCAAATTCTTCCTCGGTGAGCTGTGGAATATCTACATCAATCTGATACAGAAGGATAGGAGTGAATTTAGCCATAAATTTCTCATAAGCTTCTTTGTCATCGTTAGGAATAGCTATTCCACCTTCTACCTCTTTACCATATTCCTGAATTAATTTATTTTTCTGATCATCACAGTCTTTAATTTCATCTTGAAGTTTACGAAGTACACGGAAGAGTACGAATGCTGTTTTGCCTTTAGCGTTACTGAATTTCTTAGTTGCCTCAATAATATCGTAAATAGCTGCGTTTGTGATTTTCATAGTAGTTTTTCTCCTTTTTATCTTAATTTTTAATATAAAAAGAGCATTCCTGTTATAGAATGCTCTTAGTTGATTTGTTGCTCTAAATATTCAATTCGTTGCTTTAATTGCTTGTTTTCTGCTTTTAATTCAGCATACATTTCTTGGATTGATTTTGTAATAAGACTTTCCATATAGAATGTATTTACACCATATGGTTCATTGCTTTCAGATGGTTTTATTACCATGTTAGGGTTTATATCTTCTAATTCTTGAGCAATATATCCTAAATCTATATAATTATTTGATTCTTTCCATATAAATTCTCTATGATTTATTTTTAAGATTTGGCTTAATGCATTGTCGATATTGGTGTTTTTTATATTTCTTTTTAATCTCCTATCAGATGTTGTAAGTTGAAATGTTCTTGTCTCAAATTTTTGATAATCCCATTTTCCACGAATTGTAATTTTATTGTCTACGTTAGTTCTGATAATTGATACATAATATTTTCCACCATCATCTGTTGATGTACAAATTGCAGGTCGATAACTTGTTGACTCTGAATTAATTATGTATCCATTAACATTACCACTAACATCTCCAGTAACATTTCCATTTAATGTCCCTCTTATAATACCACCAGATATAGAAATGCTTGTATATGGGGCGACAGAATAAAAATACAAATATGGTTCATTATTTCCATCGAGGCCCATTAAAAGTTTTGGCAATGGTTCTACGTCACTTATTCCATAATCATACTTCATAGATAATTGTCCATTCCTTAATTCTGTTATGATGTTGTTTCCCTTTGATGTTATGCCACCTAAAATATCTGCGTTTGAGCAATGCATACTACCATCTTGATTTACATAAAATGCTCCACTTCCAGCCCAGAATGCATATTTTCCAGAAGTTACACTAAGACCACAACTATCAGATCCACTTCCTGCTGTGCCGTATGGTTTATTGTAAATAGAACCATCATTACTAATATTAAAAAGTCCAATCTTTCCAGACGATGCGGTGATTGTTCCTGATATAGTAGCATCAGTTGCATTCATATTTCCATTACTATCAACAATAAATTTATCAGATACACTTAATCCAGAATTACCAAAATATGCATTACCAGGGCCTCCTGCATTATATCCATTTCCTTTATAAATAGCATCAGAATTTATATTCCATGGACCAATACTTCCTGTTGATGCAGTAATATTTCCATTAAAACTTCCGGTAGCTGCCTTTAACTCTCCTGAAAAGGTTCCGGCTGATGCATATATAGTCCCTGAAAAAGTTCCTGACTTTGCATTAACATTACCTTCGCTATCAACAATAAATTTATCAGATATACTTAATCCAGAATTACCAAAATATGCATTTTTACTGCTAGAAGTGTTTGCTACCGCATATCCACTTCCTTTAGATAACGCATCACCTGTAATATTCCATCCGGCAATAAGACCTTCTGAACTATATAACTTTCCGTATATAACTGCATTTTGTGCAACCATTAAACCTTTTGTATTTACACGAAAATAACCTTCTGTATTGTCTGGGAGAGGCATTGAAGAATCATAATTTCCTATCTCTCCATTGTTAGACACAATAAAAGCAAGTCCACCACTTTTTATCTCTTCTGTAGTAGAATAATCTTTTAATTTATTTTCAAGCCCATTTGTTGTAATATAGTTTGTAAGATCACCTATGTTACTTTCTTTGATTTTTACATCTGCTCCGAGTACAAGATTATTAGCAATAATGTCTCCACGAACAGTAAGAGTCTGTCCGTTCCACGCCATAAGTCCTGCGGAATTGTCTTCTTCTGACGCTTCTTTAATACCTACATAATTCTTAATAAGATTATACTTTGTTGTACGTTCTGCATCAGATAGAGTATTGATTCCAAACTCTTTTTCAAGATCTGTTCGAGTCATCTGATTTAATGTACTTGCAGATTTATTTTCTTTGTAAATTTTGTCATTTACATTTAGCCAAATGATATAGTTGTCCAATTCTCCAAGGAATCTTATTAACGTACTTTTCTGTAATGTAGTTAAAACTTCACTTGAATCAGTAGTATACGGTTTTAACTCTTCAATCTTACTTTTCAACTTTTCCTGGTTTAATCCGATAGGTGAAAAACTCATAGATTCTTTATATCTTAAATCATCACCGCTAGTTCCTCTTGGAGATTCCCACGAAGATATGTAATTATCAAGGAGTTTTTTATCCTTATTTATATCATCAATAATTACCTTTTCTGATTTGCCATAGAAAGTAAAAGTACCGGAATGAAGATTAATCCATCCATTTATACCACGTAAGTCATCAGTAGTAATTTCAGATGCAGTTAATGAATTTGCAAGAATCTGATCGGCAGTAATAGTATGTGCCTGAATATTTTTACCACCCATGTAATACTTATCATAATCTTCTGGTGGAATGTTCTTTGATTCAACAGCTCCAAGACTTTCATTAAACGAATACATGATAGAATTCTTTTCACCACGAATGATAAGTCTATCTACAGAAAGAGTACCTGCAGATATACGTGTCGCATTAATATCAAGTGCAAGAACGAGTTTAGATGTGGTCGCATCAACATTAATTGTTTCAAAAAGACCACTGTTTGCCATCATATCTCTAGCATTAACCATTTTTGATATAACCTGTCCGAAAGCACCTGTATTAGCATTTATTGTATCAAACACACCGTTAGATACCGCATTTGAAAATCTGGTTGAACTCACCATTGCCTTAATAAGTGCATCTGAAACTTCAATTCCGGATGTATCTAATTTGCTTTTTACAGATCCTGTAATTTGGTCTTTAGCTGTGCTTACTGTATTATCAAGTAAAACAGCAAAGTCATCACGACCACCGTTATAACTAATCATGTTTGTGAATTCAATTTGAAAATTATTTTCAATAACGCATGGATTAAAAGTGAGAGATGAGATACGAAGTTTTAAAAAATACTGATCATCTTTATCGAATGAGAGATGGATAAAATTACCTATATCAAAATTTCCTTGCCATTCTTTAAATCCAGGAATAGCAAAAATGTTATCCATTGTAAGAGTGAATGATAATTGTGGCTGACACACCTTAGAAAGCTCTGTTGTTGCATCTTGGAATAATTCGTATTGAGTATTGATTATCTCTGCTGCAGTGTTTGTAGAAATGGTGATAATATTATCATTTACATAATCTGTCTCATTGTACAGTTTATTTAATGTTTCAAGATCTTCCTTTGTAAATATGCCGCATTTTTCTTTATTGTTAATTGTTGCAACTTCGGACATATTTTTTGAAAAACCATTCATTAAATTCTGAATATCATCATATTCGCCTTGTCTTTGCTTAATGGCACCAGAGCATCCACCTTTTTCTGGTTCCGCATATAAGTTCCCATTTTCATCTTTTCCGTATTCGTATTCCCAATACTTCAAATACTTATTATGAGAAATATTATAATTGGACTCTGTTAAGTGACCTTTTTCATCTTCACTTAAATCTTTCCATGCCTTTTTATAAGCTTTTAAAGCATCAATATTATTCAGATATGTTTTCTCTTTTGTTTTTAACTCTTGAAGACCAAACAGTTCCCAATTTGTATTCCATTCTTCAATCAAATCATCTACTTCATTGGACTTTTTATCATCCTGTGTAGGATCTGTATTATTTTTATATTCAATGGTTTTGTCGATAATTTCAAGAATACCCTGATATGCAATATAATCTTGCTCCGCACCTTTATTAAGCCACTTCTGGTTTTTTTCATCCCAGTAGCCAAGATTTACATCTTTCAGTGCATCCATATATGTAGTATACTTCTTTTTAATAGTTCTAAGGTCTTTTACGGTAAATTGTTTCCAATTATTATTCAACCCATCATTCGGAACTCTAAGATTGATTTCATCACGCTTTTCCATATATAAGCTGTACTGACGATTGTAATACATATATTTTTTACGTGCTTCGTCAAGCTTAGATAACCATTGATTATATCTGTCAATTAACCCTTGACTTACATGTTTTGTACTAAGATAATAAGAAAGATTCTCAATAGTAGAAGAACCAAAATTGACTGTATCAATTGTAAGGTCATCTCCACCACGTACTTCAAATCTTGTCATAATATTATCTTCTTGGGCTGGTGCGTAATTCAACGTTTGAATCAAATTACGATAAGAGATAAATACATTTGAATCCTTACCGTAATCTTTTACACTATATACATTAATCGTCCTAGTCATGATATTAAAGTCAAAAATACATTCGAATTTCTTCGATACATCCTGCGTAAGAAATGCATATACGTTTTTTGAATCTATATCAAATGACCGCTTAGAATTAGCCATTTGTGAAGTAGTAGTGACAGTTCCATCATCGTTTACTTTAGTCTCTATAACCTCTGTTACTCTTATTGCCTGGTCAACCCAACCAATTTTCCATCCAAAAACCTTTTCAATTGCAATATCAAGTAATGAAAAATCTTTGTACAGTTCATCATATAAAATAATGTTTTTAACTGCTACTTTAACACCTTCATCGGTTTCTTTTACATTGCCATTAATCAAATATTCACGGCTGTCTGTCTCTCCTGTATTGATTTTAAAGTTCTTTAGTGTTTTCAATGCAAGCTCACATTCACATGACTGAGCTGTTACCGTTTCATATTCATCAAATCCATCATTTGAAACTTCCGGATAGGACATACGAAAATATCCAACACCATCTACCAAAATATACATTGCTTCATCAAGCAGATCATATCCGTTTGATTCTTCTCCGTTTATATACTTGTGTACATCAAATTGTATCGTGTCAAAATTATTTAACTGCCGTGTATAAGATACAGTTGGCAGATCAATACCATTCAATTCACAAATTATTGTATTATCTGTTTTACACAAATAAATTCGTGCCGGTTCAGTAAGCCCAAAGTAGTCATAATTAAAAGTCATTAATAAGCACCTACCTTTCTTGGGCATCTGAATGTCATAGCAACATTACATTCACCTGCTATATCAAATTTATTATTTCCTGGAATTAAACGAGGCCAGTAAAGACCTAAAGAACCATTATCTATATTTGTGAGATTTTCTGACGAGAAACCAAGATCTGATAACGTGAGCGGAACCTTTTCTTTTGTATTATTATTTATGTAATAAATCTTATGGTATTTTGAATCTATGTAAAGCATTGTTGAAAAATCAACTTTATCTGGAATTGTAATCTCTAGTTTATGAGATAGAAGATTAGTAGATATTTCAGAAATGTTTTCTATTGAAACTTTATGTCCAGGATATGCATTTATAGCAATCAAAGGATAAACAAAATCATTTAATTCGTCTGTACTATTTTCTATACTAAAGTATCCATTATTCTGGACTGCAACAACCAGATCCTTGCCACTACCTGTAACACTTCCTTGTTCAACAGACAACTTTTTGTCTTCCAAGTTATTATATATGTATTGAAATTCATTGCTCCATCCATAAGGTGAATTCGATGTAAACGTATATTTAAGCATTAAAATACCACTTCCGTACACATTGTTTACATCTGTAAACACACCATAAAAATTGATTGGGTCAAATGCTTCATCCTCAAAAAATAGAAGAGTAGGTGTACGTGGTCCAGTCAACCAAGCGTTAATATCTCTCACTTCTTCCCTTGAAAATGCACGATTTTCTGGTTTTGTAATTGTCACATCAAATGTAAGTACATCTGAATATTTCGTATTATACCAATTGGCTACAGGTCGTCTACTTGTAATTTCTCCCTTTAAACCTTCCCTTGTAAGTCCCATTGGAATTGAATCGACTGCCTCTGTAGCACAAAGAATAACTCCGTAATCGTCCGAAGACTTTTCGTTATATGTAAAACTAGAACCAAATATAGCCATATTAATCACCTACTTTCTATTCAGACTATTATTGACAAAAATTGTTATTTGAATCATAATGGATTTTATATATAGATTTGTTTGAAGGATTGGAGAGAAGATGAGCAAAATAATAATTGGGGGTACTTTTAATCTTGATATAAACAAAAAAGTTGATAAAATCTATACGCATGTAAAATTACACACTAACTGCGAGATTGATTTTATATATACTGAAGAAGAAACTTCATACTGTCAAAAAATCGATGGGAAATATATAATTTTTCTAAGAAAAGATACAGAGAATACAAATGATGTATTAGCACATGAATTACTTCATATCTTACAAAGTGAAGACGGTATGACAATATCAGAAATACCAGAAGACATATCTGAAGAGAATCTTGATTTAATTGCATCACTAAAAAATATTATTTTAGATTATGATGTGAATCAAGAATTAATCAATACATATAAGTATAATGTTACGCCAGATCATACACAGTTTAATACATGGTTTCCATTAATTAAGCAGAAAAAGAATCCAAATATAGAAATATCACAATATGATACAAAAAGCTTTGCTGTGAATTTTTTTGGAGTAATGGTATTGGATTCTAAAAATAATTGTGAAAAATTATTGCGTTATGCAGACCAGTATACTCTTGAAATACGAAAAATAGTGTACCATCTTAACGATTGTATTAAGCTGTATGATGTTGGAAATAGAGTTGATTCTTGCAAAACAATATATGAAGAGTGCGCAAAAGTTCTTGGGATTCTTTGAACGACAGTATTTAAAATAATTCTGTTTTTCTTTTTAAACTCTTCAAACGTTTGATTATTTAAAATTGGATGGTATTGAACATTTGAATTATATACTAGCATCAATCGCTGATATGGAATTCCAGTTGGTTTTTTATTATTAAAATATTTCATACAAATTCACCGGTCTTCTTTTTGTATTTTGCGTAAGCAGTAAGATATTCATCCGTATTTTTTATCTGATTTTGTATAATTTTTTTTACAAGATCGTTATATCCTTTATCCTTAACGTTCATTAGATATAATTGGTGCGCTAATATTTCTTGTAGTTTTGGATCTTTATTCATAGTTACACCTCTGTTTAAAATTAATAAAAGAGAGCATAGCTGTGACACTATGCCCTCCTGTGTTTATCTGAGACTCTTAAAATCTCTTACACGCTTCTTTTCGTATGCATCGATCTTCTTGACGACAATATCACCTACTGCGTTTGCATCAGTAGCTTCATTTACAACAATATTGTAAACTGTACTATGCTCATAAGATTGATTGTTTGTGTTAGTAATCGCATTCATAAGTTCCTTATACATCTCGCCAAATTGTGGTTGACTACTCTGTGTGGCAATACATGCATTATCAATAAGTCTCTTTGTGAAGTCTGCTGTAAATACTTTATCTCCCTGATTTAAGAATGTGAGAGTACCGTATTTCCTTGATAGTACGGATTCCATACCATTTTCGTTTACACGGTACATTCCAGACTTAGGCACATAATCAGTTCCGGAAGCATAACCAGTAAGTCCTGATAATGTAGAGCTAACTTGTTCGTCTGTTAACCCAACATTTTTCAGAATAGTAGAAAGGTTATTAAGGACCTGTGCATTGCTAAGAGCAGAATTTGAAACTGCTTCATTAATAGCTTTACTCATTTTTTCTACGTTGGAGCTTATGTCGTTAGACCATTTGTCAAAATCATCGCTCATATCTGAGGATAATTTATCAAGCGCATCACTTTGCATACTGAAAGCATGGTCTGTCATAGTATCAGAAAGATCTTCTCTTGCATCTGATAACTGTTCCTGGATCTTTGCCAAACGTGCTTTATCTTCAGCGTTTGTGGAACCCTGGAGAGCTGCCGCTTGACGTTCAAGGATCTGAATGTCTTTGGTCTTATCCTTTAAAGTTTTATCATAATCGTAATAGTCTTTCTTTGCGGAAAGAGCTTCCTTACGCTTAGATATTACTTTGTTGAGAGCATCAAGTTCTGCTTGAGCCTGATTTTTGACAAGAGAGAGCATATCATTTTGAAGAGAACTATTTGATGAAATTAAAGAATTATATTTAGACTGAATGTCTTTTATATATTCATCATAAGTCTTTTCGCCAAATTCAGAAGACATATCTTCGCCATTAGCGTATCGTTTTTTCACATCATTTTCTTTTTCAAGAAGCTTTTGTATTTCTTTCTGATTTGCAGAAAACTGATTCCTATTCAACATTACAGAAGTAGCTCCCAATTCTGTAAGTAGTCCAGTATTCTTATCAACTTTCATATCATCAGAGATGATTTCATTTAGTGTATCAAGACGGTCCTTGAACTGATCAATTTTCTCTATTGCACGATCAAACTGTTCTTCGTAATAAACACCAATTTGTTGTTGTTTCAGATTTTCAATACTTGTGTCGTAATCGGTTACAGCTTTTTTTGCTTCTATAATCTCGGATTTCATATTAATCCATTCCTGAGATCCTTCTACAATTGTGCCATTGTCAACACCTTCTTGGAGTCTTTTCTCAAGTTCATCAACTTTATCCTGTGCGATATTTCTCAGACTTTCAGTATTTGAGATCTTAATCTCATAATCAGAAGAACGCTCATAATTTCCATGAGCATTGTATAAATCAATGTTTGCTTCTTCCATTTCATTATACTTTTCCTGATATCCTAGCAATCCTTCATAATACGTCTTCGCATTATCAAATTTACTTTGAATTGCTTCAACTGTGGCTTTAGCTGCTTCTGTCTGTGATTCTGCTGCATTAGCTGCCGCTGTTGATTCTGCATCTGTGACAATATTTAATTTCTGTTCTGTTTCGGCTGCAGTAGTAACATATTTATTATATGCTGTAAGAGCCTTTTTAAGAGACTTGTCTTTTATATTATCGACATTTATTTCTTTACCTGCTGCTAATTTCTTTTTCTGATTATCACTCAGCTTACTACCAAACTTTTTCTTAATAGCTTTAGCTTTTTTACTAACCTTATCGTCTGCTTGTTTCTTGGCTTTCTCCTGGGCGTTAAGATTTTTCTTAGTTTCCTCCCAAGCCTTGTTGTTAATATTTGCAGCTTGCTTTGTCTGTGTCACATTCTGATCAGTTAAGGAATCCATATAGGAAAGTTCGTTTCCTTCTTGATATCCGACGATTGCTGCTTCGGCATCTGTCTTAAGAGATGAAGAATTCTTATTTGCAGTGTTAAATTTAGTTTGAGCCGTTTTCTTTTTAGAATCTGCTTTCTTTTTATTTTTAACTGCAGAATTATACTCTTCGGCACGTTTCTTCGTAGTCTTGTTAGTAATCTTACTGGTATCAATAGTCTTTCCGGATTTAATAGCTTTTTTCTGCTCATTCGTAAGACCTTTTGATTTAAGAAGTGCTTTTTTCTTTCTATTTACAGCTGTAGTTGCCTTATCTGCTTTCGCAGTTGCTGTGTCAAGATTTGATTGTGCTTTTTCTGTAACTACCTGTGCTGATTCGTAACTTGCAGTAGCAGCGTCTGCTATAGCTTTTTGTGTTGATCCACCTGTCTGAACAGCAGATAACCTTGACTGAGTTGCATTCAATCCATTAAAACCATTTTGTAATCGTTCCAATGCCTGTTCAGCTGTTTCAGTTGGCATATTAGCCCATTGCTCAAACAATTCCATTTGCTCTTTCTTCAGATCAACAACAGCCTGTTTACAATCCTGTGCCTTGTCGTAATATGTTTTATACTGATCAATAGCCTCTGCCAGAGCCTTACCTTCATCAGTGCTAGTGTCCATGTCTTCAATACGATAAGCACCTTTTTGTACAAGTTTCTGATATTTTTTGGGTACATTGGTTTTAATCTCTTCGCCATCACTATTATAATAAGTGTACTCGTTTGCTATAGAGTTAGCCTTTTTCATATAGGTTTTTGCACCTTTCTGATTAGACCCAATCTCATAGTTCATCTTACGAATTTGCTGTTTGAGCAAAGATGTTTTAAGTGACTTCTTAATATAATCAGTGATTTTATCAGCGATTTTCTGAACCTGATCAGACCAATGCTTAATACGGATTTCTACCCAGTCATATACCTTAGTAGATTTCTTTACCTTTTCGGTATTGTCATTTACGGTGTCTGTATTTTTCTTAACAGAAGTTGTATTTTTATCGGTAGTTGTGGAATTGGAGGAAGATGAGGTTGACTGATTGCCAACTTGAGTACGATTTTTATCCCAGTTTAAATAAACACCAGAATTACCTCCTGCATAAGCACCAATAGTACCATTTGCATAAGCTCTGGCATGTCCACCTCCAGATGTAACATGTCCTGAATTGATAAGCTCGGATGTCTGCTTTTTATTGAAGATTAAGTCGCCTTTTTTTAGATTTTCAAAATGTGCACCACCAGGAATAATCATCCATTTACCATCACGCACAATTGATTCAGCGCCAATGCCTTCTTCGTTAACTAAAGCAGTTTCATCATGTGAAAGTGTTACATTTCCGCTTGCATGAGCAGGAGTATAATTGATAACATTATAAGCAGTTCCATCGGCATGAGCGACACGAATCATAGTTCCTGTAGACTTACCTGTTCCACCACTAACATGCGTAGAAACATTTGCGGAAATATTGATAGTATGAGGCTTTGACAATTCAGAATTAATAGCACTTGCCATACCAGATGTGTCAGCATTAACCTTAATAATTCCAGTCATGTTGTTGATCATCTGAGTAGCAGAAGTACCTTTATTGATAGCAGGATCATTGTTGCCATCAATTTTCATTTGAGGTTTCTGACTTTCTGCATAGTTCTTAGCTTCATCTATCTTTTCTTTTGCTTCTTCATTGTTTGCTGTAACATCAATAGAAGCGTTCTCACCGTCACCTAATAACTGATTAAACTGTGTCTCATCCAGTTTAACAGTCATATCAATCTGAGCATCTTGATTGTCTTTAATATATTGTAGCTCATCCCTAGCTGTTGATAATTGGTCAGCATTATTAACATCAAGGTCAAGTGTTGTGGCAAGTGTTTGATCATCCATTGCAAGAAGCTCGTCTACATCACCATCTTTTTCAACTTTTTCCTGTACTGTAAGCGTAACAACCTGGTTATCAACAGAATCTTTTACTCCCTGTAAAGATACTCTCTGAGAATCAGAAAGAGATGTATTGTTATTTAACTCTTCCTGAATTTCTTGACTCTTTTTTTGAAGTTCTTCTTTACTAGAAGTAGAAATATCAAAATTTAAATCAACAGTAATATTACTATCCTGTAACTCATCTTTTGCATTATCAATCTGATCCTGAACTGTAGTTAAGTCAACTTTAGGAGTTGCTTTGATCAGCCCCATATCAGAAAGAACAGCTGCTAACTGTACCGCTTGATCTTTTGTAAGACCAAATGTGCTAGAAAGGTTGTCAAGTGCTTGTTCAGCATCCTCAAAACCGGCATCATACTGTCCATCGGATAAATTTATTCCACTGAGCTGAGATTCAGAATATTGGCTTAATACTTTAAGATTTTCCTCAAGAGAAGATGTTTGTTCATCTGTCGCATTCTGAATCTTCTTGATGACTGTCTCATAATCACCAAATTTAGTTGGATTTGTGAATTCTCTTGCTAACGGATTTTCAATAGTCCCTTGCTGAGTTTGACCTTGTGGCTGTTCTTTAAGAATATATCCGTTTTCTTTTAAATATTGATCACGAGTTTTTTCAAGAATTTTGACTAATTCATCATTTCCTTCTGCAGCTGCCTGATTAATTTCATCCTGCATCTGAGTGATAACTGATTTAGCCTGTTCGAGATTCTTTGCTTCATAATAAGTTGCTTTATCTGGAAGCTCTTCAATTCCAGTTTTTGTATTTTCTACTCTCGCATAAAGTTCATCTAAATCTTTATTGAGAGAATCAATAGCAGACTGATCTCCAGCTAAATCCGGATCTGCTTTAATTTCTGCAAGTTTTTGTTTCTTTTCTGCAATCTGCTGATAGAGATCAGATAAATGCTGTTGCCCATCCTCTTCCGTAGTGAAGAAGTCAGTAGTAGCACCATAATCTTCGAGACGACCAAACATCATCATAAATGGTTCAAAGCCCATATTAAGTCTCTGTGCAGCGTCTCGCATTTCATCAAGGTTATTTCCTAATGTACTGGTCCAATGACCACTTTCATTAGAAGCAAGGTCAAGCTTCTGTAGATCTTCTAGGAAATTTTCAACACCAGTAGATGTATCCTGGAAGTATCTTTCAAACATTGCCTGATTCTCACCAAAGTTTACTGCATCAGATACACCTGTAGGAGAAATAATAGAAGCAAAAGACTTAAAGTCATCTGTACCAACTTCACCTTTTTCCCATGCCTCTTTTGCGGTTTTATACTGAGAGAGAAGTTCGTTGTAAAGATCACCCTCGTTTGAAGATTCAAGAGCCTCTTTAAGTTTTGCATACTGAGGTGTAGGGATTTTAAGACCTGCGATTTTTTGATAAGCACCCTCGATATCATGGGCACCATCTAAAACAGCTTCAACATAAGATTGTAATGCACTTGCATCTGCATACTGTCCGGCATCCTGAAGAGCTTTAATAGCATCTGTAAACTGGTTAGTTACATCACTGTCCATAGAATCCATCAGATCATCAATAGCAGAAGAGAGTGTTTCAGTGTTTCCTGCATATTTTGCAAGATCTGGGAATTTATCCAGGAATGTTTTTCTTGTAGAACCAGTCATAAGACCATTTTTAAGATCTTTCTGAGCTTGGTAGAGTGACTGATATTTATCCTGATAATCTGTGAGCTGAGATTGGATTGTTTCATTATTAATAAAATCTGCTGTAGTTGGAAGAAAATTCTTAATTTCTTTTCCCCAATCGAATCCAGTAGAAGTGATATTTCCAATATTCTGTTCGACCGCTTTAAGCATTGCTTGGGCGCCTGTGTCAGATGTCATATAGCTTGAATAAGAATTGATAAATCCTTTTGCCATATTTTCTGCAACTGTCTGTGGCGCAGAGCTATAAGCATTTTTGAACAGTTTTTCTATTTCCTGCTTCGCTGTAGCAGCATCAATATCAGACAAATCAGCTTCTTTCAGAATGCTTCCTTTAAGAGCTTTAGCATATTCCATCTCTTCTTTAGAAGCACCAACCATCGCATCATCTATTTTTTTTATACTATCTGTTACTTTAGATACTTTGAGGTTTGAAATAGATTTCTGTAAATCGTCTGTACCAGAAGCTAGTTGTGGAAACTGTTGAATAATGTCAGTGAGATCTGAATCTTTAAACTCGCCTGTTTTAAGCTTTATAAGAGTATCTGATAAAGAAGAAATATCTGACTGTAAAGAATCAATAGAAGATGAGATTTCATTATCAGAATCGCCAAGAATTGATGAGAGAATAGGACCATATGTGGATTCTGCTACCGTTTTCTTATATCTTTCAATGGCAGAAACTAATCCATCTGTGCCTTTCTTAATATCAACTGAACCATTATCAATTAACTGTGCAGCAATTGACAGATCGCCTGTCTGCATCTGGTCAATAAAATCACTGGCATTTGGAAAATCTGCATATGCTTCTTTGAGACGAGATGCATTATCCTCCATATCTTCAATAGAAGAATCAATTCCATAAGCGTTTTTGAATCGCTCCTGAAGTTCTTTCTTTTCCTCTGTGTCATTTCCAAAAGCATCTTTAAATGCCTCATCAACTTGCGACCTGTATTCATCAATAGTTAATTTAGAAGGATCAATTTGTAGTGCTTTTGCAAGACTTTCTTGTACATCCGTACTAAACTGAGACATTGGCCCAAGAAATTCACCATACAGAAAATCAAGTACCTGTCCTTTATATTCACCATCAGGATCATTTAATGCAGTTAAATCAAGATTTGAAATATTAGCCAGAAATGCACTCTGAAGACTATCATCAAGCTCATTAAATGATTTTGATGTCTGAAGATAATTTCCAAGTGATTGAGCCATGCTACGCCATTGATCTTCAATCATTAAGTCATAGGAATTAATTTCGCTCTGAAGTTGACTTCTCTGAGATTCCAATGTTAAATAATAGGATTCCATACCAGCTGTAATCTGTTCGTTCATCCTATCTATTTCTTGTTCTGACTTGTCAGCAAGACCTTCAGCATAGAAATTCCAGATGCTTCCGTCATCACCAGTATTCTCTTTGTATAATCCGTTCTCTTTTAGAACATCAGTAATAACATTTTCTTTATCGCCATACAAATTCTGAACTTCAAAATTGTTACTTCCATATGTTAAAATACTACGTTTGTTCTCAGAAATATCAATATCTAGTTGAGCTAGTTCATCACGTTTTTTCTGAATATCTTCCGCATATTGACTTGTCTGTGTAACAACACCATCATATGTTGCTTGTAGATTTTTCCCCATATCAACATTTGCAGAAGAAACTTGTGCCTCATATAAGTTACGAATACTATCAGCAGCCTTATCTGCATTGGAAGCAAGGTTTAATACAGCATTTCCCTGACTATCATAACCTGCTACCAGACCAGGAAACTGAGAAGCAAGCTTACTACTGAGATCAATATATTGCTGATACTCGTCTGTAGATAATGATACATTCTCGTTTGTATTCTGATTTACTCCCTTACGAAGATCTACATATTTTTCGGCAACTTGATCGATTGCATCACCGGTATTTTTTATCTGCTCTGTCTGATTGCCAAATGAAGAGCCAAGATCCATGATAGACTGCTTACCTTCTTCGAAACTTTTAAATGTACTGTCAATGGAATCCTTTGCTTCCTGTCCAGCTTTGATGATATTTTCATCGTAGTGAATAAGATAATCAATACCTTCGATTGCTTTACCAATAGCCCATGATGCAGCCATAGCAATTGCCATATTACCGAGAGTACCGACAAAAGATTTAACAGCTGTAACTGCTGATTTTGCAACAGACTGGAACTTAGTCATTCCTTGTATAGTAGTGGATTGTGCATCTGCTAAATTGGCTTCCGTAACACCCAAAAGCCCTTTTGCTTCTATAAGATCATAAATTCCCTGTTTCTGGTCTGCATATTGATCTACTAATTGTTTTGCATATGCAACATCTTTTTCGCTACTACCAGATATTTGATCACTAGAAAATGTCTCTCTAAATCTTTTAAAGAAATCGTTATCTTTGTCAGTTAATACATAGTTCTTTTTTATATCTTGTTTTTTTGTAAAAAAGTCTATAATGCTCTGTTTAACATCAGACAAATTCTTAGAATTATTAAATGTCCCATTTTCTTTATCGTAGTTAAAGATCATTGTTTTTATTTATATA
>OGRJ01000908.1_pt1 | contig 26664 bp, 23 predicted proteins | sample 1553411 | NCBI WGS metagenome assembly OGRJ01 (sample SAMEA2580084, study PRJEB22360) | human gut metagenome | biome: human gut; feature: human-associated habitat; material: faeces | place: Denmark | collected 2008/2010
GGGAGCCTCGGACAGGCGGACGTTACGGGGGATCACCGTGGCGTACACCTGGCCGGGGAAGTGGCGCTTGACCTCTTCCGCCACCTGGATGGACAGGTTGGTCCGGCCGTCGTACATGGTCAGCAGGACGCCCTCTATCTGAATGGTTGGATTGAGCTTCCGCTTGACGATGCGCACCGTGGACAGCAGGTCGCTGAGTCCCTCCAGGGCGTAGTACTCGCACTGGACCGGAATCAGCACCGAGTCCGCCGCACAGAGACCGTTGAGGGTCAGCAGTTCCAGGGAGGGCGGACAGTCGATGAGGATGTAGTCGTAGGCCTCGGCCAGCACGTCCAGGGCCTCCCGGAGCAAATACTCCCGCCGGTCCATGCCGATCATCTCTACGCCGGCGCCGGCCAAATCCTTGTTGGAGGGAAGTACATCGCCCCAGGGCGTTTTCACCACGCCCCGGTGGGGATCCGCACCGTCGATGAGAATGTCGTAGATGGTGGGAGAGACGGCGTTTTTATCCACACCCAGACCGGATGTGGCATTGGCCTGGGGGTCGAAGTCGCAGAGCAGGACGGATTTCCCGGCCGCATGAAGGGAAGCGGTCAGGTTGACGGCGGTGGTGGTTTTGCCAACGCCGCCCTTCTGGTTGGCGATGGCGATGATTTGCGTGTTCAAATAAACCTCCTCCTTCTACAAAAAATATCCCTATTCCGAAAAATAGGGATGAAAAAAGCCGCTTACTCAAATAAATGAATAAACGGCTATGTAAGAAATATTCGATTGTAAGTAAAGTTTTATATCACTGCAAAATAACGAAGTGCATCTTTGATTGCTTCTACCTTTTCTGGTGTCGGATGTTTCCTCGGCTGTTTCAATTCTTCTACCGCATTAGGAGCATCATACATCGGCAATCCCAAATTTCGCTTTACCTCTGCGATATATGCGGTATGTACCTTGAAGCCGTATTTCGCTTCTATGTACTCCTTAATCATTTTGTAGGTCACTTTTTCTTTGGGCTTGTACGCTTCGGCTCTTTTAGCAATACTATCTACCGGAATCTTGCCCTCGCCCTCTCCAAACTCCACATCAATGTGGATATAACTGTCGGCTTTTTTGTGGGATAAAAGAACTACCGTCTCCACATGCACACTCTGCGGGAACTGATCCACACCTCTACACATCTTGATCTCGTATCCATTCGCACACAGATACTTCAGGTCTCTCGCCAATGTCGCACTGTCACAGCTTACATACACAACCTTCTCCGGCTGCATCTTCACGATTGTCTCCAGCAGTGTCTCGTCACAGCCCTTTCTCGGTGGATCCACAACGATCACGTCTGCATGAGCTGTCTCGCCATTATGCTCTCGCTCATACTCTGCATAATATTCCGGCAGAACTTCTTCTGCCTTCCCGACGAAAAATTCTGCGTTATCAATCGCATTGATCTTTGCATTTTCTTTGGCATCATCGATTGCCTGCGGCACAATCTCAACTCCGTAAACCTGTTTTGCCTTCTGGGCAAGGAAGAGGGAAATCGTTCCGATTCCGCAGTACAGATCCCACACGGTTTCATCACCTTTGAGGTCTGCATACTCAAGTGCAAGTCCGTATAGTTTCTCTGTTTGTACCGTATTTACCTGATAGAATGATAATGGGGAAATCTGATATTTTACATTTCCGATATAATCTGTAATATATCCCTGTCCCCAGAGAATTTCATAGGAATCTCCCATAATCACATTATCTCTTCGTGTATTCGGACTGATCGTGATACTTGTCATGCCCTCAATCTGAATAAGCTTTTCAATCAGACGCTCTGCTTTCGGAAGTTTCTTTCCGTTGATCACAAGACAGACCATAATTTCTTTTGTCTTGAAGCCATAGCGGATCAATGCATGCCGGATCAGACCTTTTCCAGTCTTCTCGTCATACGATTTGATCTTGTTTTCACGCATATATTGTAAAATGATCTCGAGAATCTCTTTATTCTGCTCTACGCCAAGAGCGCAATCTGTGTTTGCAATGATATCATGTGTTCTTCCGGCATAGAATCCCGTGATCGGATTGCCTTCTTTGTCCGTTCCGAACGGGAACTGTGCTTTATTACGATAACCAAACGGATGCTCCATTCCAACAACCGGCTGCATCACTGTATCAATCTGGTCTTTTGTGAACCCACCGATTCGTTCCAGATTGCCACGAATCTTCTGGTCCTTAAACACAAGCTGACGATCATAAGACATTTCCTGGATCTGGCAGCCTCCGCATCTTCTGGCAAATGCACACTTTGGTTCTACGCGATATTCTGACGGTGTGATAACTTTCATCAATCTGGCATAGCCATAATTCTTCTTTGCCTTCATGACTTTCGCTTCAACCACATCACCGATCACTGCGTCTTTGATAAAGAGCGTGTAGCCATCCACATGGCCAATTCCTTCCCCGCTCACTCCGATATCTGTTATTTCAACTGTTACAATATCATTCTTGTTCATTCTTTTCTCTCTTCTATTTTACTCTTAATTATACAAAGATGTTGGGGTCAAAAGGTATTTTGACCCCTATGATACACGGATTGCTTCGCATTTCATGCTCTCGCAATCCTAAAACACCTCAAATCCGCTCATTTTTCTACGAAAAATGGCTACTTTTCGGTGTTTTGCGGGTCAATAAGTCATGCTTTTTCATGCAAGCAAGAAACGCATGACCTTTTGACCCTTGTATCATACAAATAGCCACTGCTCACATAGATTCTGCAAACAGTGACACTTGTTGTTCTCATTGTTAGATTTAATCCTCGGATGCTCTTCTTAAATTAGACTCAAACAAACGGTTATATCCAAGCCATTCTGTTCCTGTTTTTCCTTTGAACAGTTCTGTCAATGTCTGAAGCTTTGCATCTGTTGAATCTGCCATATTCAGTGCCACTGCCTCTGCCAGTGCCGGTTTCTTTGGAGAACCGTATTCCAGTTCACCGTGATGTGCCACGATACAATGCTTGAGTTCATGCGCAAGCTTCACCGGAAAGTCCGGGATAGAACGAATCGCATCATCGATCATCTCGACACCGATCACGATATGTCCGATCAGCTGTCCCTCATCTGTATAATCATTGTCCGGAAAATCAGAAAGTTCTTTCACTTTTCCAATATCATGGAGAATTGCAGAGCTAAGGAGCAGATCTCTATTCAAAATAGAGTAGCTTGTTGCAAAATAATCACACATACGAGTTACACTGAGTGTATGCTCAAGCAATCCTCCGGAAAATCCGTGATGTACTGTCTTCGCTGCGGAATGTGCCTTGAATTTTTTGATAAATGCTTCATCTTTTATATAGTAGAATTCCAACACCTGTCTTAAATATTTGTTAGAGATCTGACGAATATAAGCTGTCAGTTCCTCGTACATTCCGTCTACACTCTTATCTGTTGTCGGCATATAGTCTGCCGGATTGTATTCTCCTTCTTCCGCCTTTCTGATCTGGCGGATGTTCAACTGAAGATTTCCGTTATAATTGATCACATCTCCAAAAACTTCGATAAAGTCCTTCTCATCATAATCTGCGATTCCCTGGGAGTTCGGATCCCATACTTTTCCATCTAATGTTCCTGTTTTATCCTGAAGAATCAGATTATCATACGGCTTTCCATTTCTTGTCTCTGCGGAACGTTTTCCTTTACAAAGATATACATTCCTGATTGTTTCTCCCTCGCATAATCCATCTATAAATCTCATTTTCTGCCTCTTTCACTTGTTATTCTTTACTTTCAATCGTAACATCAAATTTAATATCTACATATCCTTCAGATCCTCGGCGTTTCCCTTCCACTTTGATCTGATCTCCTACTTTCCATGTCAGCATCAGTTTACGGTAAGCACTCATGCTTACAATTTTCTCTCCATTCACAGAACAGATCACATCTCCACTCTGTATACCCGCTGCCATTGCAGGTGAATCTGCTGCCACGTCAATCACATAGATTCCTGACGGCATGCCCTCTTCTTTCTGAATTCCACTTGTCACTGCTGTTCCTGACACACCGATATATGGTACACTTGCACCGTTCGCTAACAGCTGGATAACCAACTTCAGATCTGAAATCGCATAAGCATTTGCGGTACGTACTCCCCGGTCTTTCCAGATATCAGAAGAAATCATTCCGATCACTTCTCCATCCAGATTGAATAAAATACCTGTTCCTTCGGATGCACTGCTCATATCGGTCGCAATCACACTATACTCTCCGTCGCGTCCGATTTCTTTATAGTTTGACGAACTGACAATTCCGTAACCGCTTCCTCCGGCATAACCGAAAATATTTCCCAGTGCGAATATAACATCACCCTGTTCTGTCAGATTCGAATTGCCAAGTGATGCTACACTTGAAGCACTCCATGTGGCATCTGAAAGGCTTTTTTTATCTACCGCAAATATTGCAAATCCACTATTTTTATCCTTTTTTTTCAGGCTTGCCTTATATTCTGATTTATCTGAAAATGTAACGCACCACTCTTTTGCATCTTCGCAGATCGAAGCATAGGACAAAATCAGTATCTCCGGTCCGTTATCCGCAACGATCACACCAGATACGCTCTCATCAATTCCGGTCGCTTCTGCATTCCAGTTCTCCTGTTCTGCTCCTTTCGTAACAGATACCACACTCTTCTTCGCTGTCAGTGCTTTCTCATATGCTTTGGACATCATCTGTACATAACTGATCTCCTGCTGATTCTGCGCGTCATTCTGCTCTGTCGTGTCGCCACCTTCTGCTAAATCTTCCTCTGATTGATTGTCCTCCTGGATTGTCACAACTTGTGTCTTTTCAGGAAATAAATGCTGTGCAAGCGGGCGCAATGCAAAGAATCCCAGGCATGCAGAGCCTCCTAAAACCAGTCCGCATATTGCAATCCGGATGAGCTGTTTCATTCCTTGCTGTCTGCTGATCTTCTTTGGTTTTATCGTCTCTTCGAGAAATGCAAAAGATTCCTTTTTTTCTGACTGTTCTAAATTTTTCCCGTCAGGACCCTCTTCCGGAACCTGACCATTACTTTTCTTTTCTGACATTGACATGAACCTCATTCGTGACTGTTCACTTCCGTGTCAACTACAAAATCAACCGACACGGACATTTCCATTACTTAGTATAACTGATTCATATAGATTGTTCAATATCTATAAAAGCCTTTTATTTAATGAAATAATAAGGTACAATAAGACTCGGAAATAGTTATTGTTCACATGTATTGTGAACAGCTACATGATTAAAAAATTAGTATTAAGTTGAAATGACAGAGGAAAATAAATGAATCAAAAAACATTATTTAAACTGGAATATGATAAGATCATTGCTCTTCTTGAAAAAGAAGCGACATCTTTTCGCGGAGGACAGCTCTGCCGTCGTTTGAAGCCAATGACAGACCTTCATAAGATCAACACTTATCAGGAACAGACTGCTGCCGCTTATACACGAATCGTGCAAAAAGGACGTATCTCGTTTGGTGACGCTGCACCGGTTGAAGAGTCCATGAAGCGTCTGGAGATTGGTGGCTCACTCAGCAGCACAGAACTTCTCCGTATTTCCCGCCTGCTTGTAAATGCAGCCAGGGTAAAGGCCTACGGAAGACATGATACACAAGAGGACGCTTGCGACTGCCTGGATGAATATTTTAACCTGCTTGAACCACTGACACCACTTTCAAATGAAATCGACCGCTGTATTATCGGCGAAGATGAATACAGTGATGATGCCAGTTCCACACTGAAGCAAATTCGTCGAAGCATTAATAACATCAATGACAAAGTACACGCCACTTTAACTACACTGGTCAACGGTTCCCTTCGCACTTATCTGCAGGATGCAATCATTACCATGCGTGGAGACCGCTATTGTGTACCTGTTAAAGCGGAATATCGTGGACAGGTACAGGGACTCATTCACGATCAGTCTTCAACAGGTTCTACTCTTTTTATTGAACCTATGGCAATCGTAAAACTGAACAATGACTTAAAAGAACTTTATGCAAAGGAGCAGGAAGAGATTCAGGTGATTCTTGCGAATCTAAGTGAAGAAGCCGCACAATATATCGAGGAAATCCGTGCGGATTACCGTTCTCTGACAGATCTTGACTTCATTTTTGCACGAGGTGCTCTGGCAATGTCCATGCGCGCCAGCCGGCCGCTTCTGAATGAAGAGGGACGCATCCGTATCCGTGAGGGACGTCACCCACTGCTCGATCCGAAAAAAGTTGTTCCGATCACCGTGACACTTGGGGAAGACTTCACACTGCTGATCATCACCGGACCAAATACCGGCGGTAAAACTGTTTCTTTGAAAACGGTCGGCTTGTTCTGTCTGATGGGACAGTCCGGACTTCACATTCCTGCCGGAGACCGCAGTGAACTGGCTGTATTTCATCAGATTTATGCAGATATCGGAGATGAACAGAGTATTGAGCAGAGCCTTAGTACATTCTCTTCTCATATGACCAATATTGTCTCTTTCCTTAAGAAAGTAGATGAACGTTCGCTGGTTCTCTTTGATGAACTTGGAGCCGGTACAGATCCGACGGAAGGTGCCGCACTTGCAATTTCTATTCTGTCCCATCTTCACCAGAGAGGAATCCGTACAATGGCTACCACACACTACAGCGAGTTAAAAGTCTATGCACTTTCCACTCCGGGTGTGGAGAATGCCTGTTGTGAATTCGATGTAGAAAGTCTTCGTCCGACTTACCGTCTGCTGATCGGTATTCCTGGTAAAAGTAATGCATTTGCAATCTCCGGGAAATTAGGTCTGCCGGATTATATTATTGAAGATGCAAAGAAACGGCTCAGTGAACAGGACGTTTCCTTTGAAGATCTTCTTACTGATCTTGAGACAAGCAAACGGACGATTGAAAAGGAACAGGAAGAAATCGCACGATTGAAGAGAGAAGCGGAAGACCTGAAAGCCCAGGCGAAACAGCGCCAGGAGAAATTAGATGATCAGCGCGACCGCATTTTACGCGAGGCAAATGAAAAAGCAAACGCCATTCTGCGTGAAGCAAAAGAAATTGCAGACAAGACGATCAAGGATTTCCGTAAATTCGGCAAGGAAAACATTTCTGCTGCCGAGATGGAAAAGGAACGCGAGAAGCTGCGTAAGAAGATCAAAGATACAGCATCTGCGTCTGCAATGAAAGCACAGAAACCAAAGAAAGAGCATAAAGCATCTGACTTCAAGCTCGGAGAATCTGTCAAAGTTCTCAGTATGAACCTGACAGGAACCGTAAGCTCTCTACCTGATACCAAAGGGAATCTTACCGTACGTATGGGAATCCTCAGTTCCCAGGTCAACATTTCTGATCTGGAGATTATCGAGGAAGTCTCTCCATATGCACCGAAGAAAATGAACCGTACTTCAAAAGGCAAAATCAAAATGGGAAAATCTCTTTCTGTCCGGCCTGAGATCAATCTGCTCGGACGTACTGTTGATGAAGCCGTTGCTGAGCTGGATAAATACCTGGATGACGCAATCCTCGCTCACCTGAATACTGTCCGTGTAGTTCACGGAAAGGGAACCGGAGCACTCAGAAAGGGAATTCATGAATATCTGCGTCGTCAGAAACATGTAAAATCCTATCACCTTGCTGAATTTGGTGAAGGTGACGCAGGTGTAACAATTGTAGAACTTGGCTAATTATTTTAAACAGTTACCAACTACCTTATCATGGTTAATGGGGGAAAAAGAATGTTTGGAAAACAGAAAATCCTAATCGTAGATGATGATGAGAATATCGCTGAACTGATTTCTCTTTATCTCACAAAAGAATGTTTTGATACAAAATTAGTATATGATGGAGAAGATGCGCTTGCAGCTTTTGACAGCTATCAACCAAATCTGATCCTTCTTGATCTGATGCTTCCGGGAATTGACGGGTATCAGGTTTGTCGTGAGATTCGTTCCAAAGCTGCCACACCGATCATCATGCTTTCTGCAAAAAGTGAAGTATTTGACAAAGTTCTCGGACTGGAACTCGGAGCGGATGATTATATCATGAAGCCATTTGACCCTAAGGAAATGGTTGCCCGCGTAAGAGCTGTTCTGAGAAGATATCAGGTTGGACAACAGAATGATACTTCTGTTGAAAAAACAAAATGTGCAGAGTTTGACGGATTGACGATCAATCTTACAAACTACTCTGTTGTGTGTGACGGACATCCTGTTGATATGCCGCCAAAAGAATTAGAACTCCTTTACTGTCTTGCTGCATCACCGAATCAGGTATTCACAAGAGAGCAGCTCCTAGACCGTATCTGGGGCTATGAATATATCGGAGACACTCGTACCGTTGATGTTCATATTAAACGTCTGCGCGAAAAGATTAAAGACCACCCTCACTGGAATATCAGTACTGTATGGGGAATTGGTTACAAATTTGAGACAAAATAGATTTAAATCATCAGTCCTGGATACTGTAAACAGCATCTGGTGGCCGATGAGTACTTAGGGAGAAATTATGAAAGCAGTTCTGCATTTAAAATTTATTGTACTTTATATTATTTTCGGGTTTTTATGTGTTTTCACAACAGCAACATTAACCACAGAACTGATCACCGAACGTCTGGAAAAAGATACTTCGCAGACATTATACAGAGAAGCAACCATGATTGCAGATAATTATCTGCCTTCCTATTTTTCAAACGAATCTTCCAGCTGGGCTGTTCATTCTCAGTTATCTGCTATGAAGACGTATCTTAATTCTTCTCTGTGGTTTGTTGAAAAAGATGGTACAATGATCACCTCTGCCAACCTGAAGGATACTACTGCGCCACAATCCGTCAATAATTTTGATCCGGCCGAAATCGGGAGCAATCAGTACATGATCGGAACCTACCATAATTATTTTCAGGAAGATATGATTACTGTAATGGCTCCTGTCACACAGGGATTTTATACAAAAGGATATCTGATCATTCACAGCCCGGTCTCTCTGATCAACGAAAGATGCCGCACGCTGATGGTTCCGGTTTATATTTCTCTTGGAGTTATTTTCCTGTTGTCCTTCATCTTCCTGCTCGGGTTCCATTTCTTCGTCCATCGACCATTGTTGCTGATCACAGAAGCTGCGAAGCAATATGCCATGGGCAATCTGGATTACGAGATTCCGGTAAACAGGCATGATGAGATCGGATATTTATCCGCATCCCTGAATTATATGGCTACACAACTGAAGGACTCTGATGATTATCAGAAAAAGATCGTAGCAAATGTATCCCACGATTTCCGTTCCCCGTTGACTTCAATTAGGGGGTATGTAGAAGCAATGGCAGACGGAACAATCCCACCAGAGCTTCATGAGAAATACTTAAATATCATTCTCTTCGAAACGGAACGACTGACTGACCTGACAACGGATCTTCTTACTTTGAACGAATTTGATACAAAAGAGCTCCTGCTCAATAAGACTTCCTTTGATATTCAGGAGATGATCAAACATACTGCCCAGTCTTTCGAGGGTGTCTGTACTCAGAAGCATATATCCATTAAGCTCTTTCTACTGTCTGAACAGATCAATGTAATGGCGGACCGACGCAAAATCCAACAGGTTCTTTATAATCTTCTGGATAATGCGATTAAATTCAGTGAGAATGACTCTTCTATTACAGTAGAAGTAACAACGAAAAATGATAAAATTTTTGTTTCCGTAAAAGATCATGGAATCGGAATCTCAAGAAAGGAAATCAATAAGATTTGGGAGCGTTTCTACAAATCAGATCTTTCCCGTGGAAAGGATAAGAAAGGAACCGGACTTGGACTTTCGATCGTAAAAGAAATCATACAGGCTCACGATGAACATATCAATGTGATCAGTACAGAAGGGGTTGGCACCGAATTTATTTTTTCTTTAAGCAAAGCTTAAAGGACAACGTGAACAGAACAAAGAATGTGCCTTGGCACATTCTTGCGCCTGCGGCGGTCGCTTGCGACACCTACCTTGTACACCGCAGTGCGCATCCTGAGCGGAGCGTTTTTTTTATATTAGGAAAGGACTTTCCTAATATAAAATAAAAAACATCAGGACTTTATTACTTCTATATTTCTGAATTTCAGAATGAAGTATAAAACCTGATGTTTTTATTTTACCTGACAAGCTCTTTTCCTTTATGAAATTGTTCGACTTATTTTCAACTTATTCGTAAAGGAACGGTGTTATCGTATCGTCATTCATATTGTCTGCTGTCACCCACACATATCCTGTGTTGACCTCAGCTTCATTTCCAATCTCAAGAACTGTACGTGCCGCTGCAACTACTGTCGCATATCCCATTCCAAAAGGATTCTGCACAATAAGTCCATCCACCTTTCCATCTTTCAATGCATTGACCTGCTCTTTTCCCGCATCAAACCCCACTAATGTAATATGTTTTTCTGCATCAAGCTGATCCATCGTCTTAATTGCAAGCTGGGTTACTGTCTCGTTCGTAGCAATACATCCTTTTAAATCAGGATGTTTCTCCATATAATATCGAATTGCATCTTCATCACTCATCTTTGCCGCGCCATCGTTGACCTGCTGCATCTTCTCGGACAATTCATTGTCCGCTTCCTGTGCTGTCTCATTCGCACTTTCGTCTGCTGATGAAGAATCCGCATTCGATGCTGCATCTGCAATTGTCTCGGAAGCATCACCTGTTCCTGTTGTCTCTTCCTTCTTTTCTCCTGCTTCTGCGGCTGCCAGTTCTTCTGGTGTTACCCCGACCTGTTCAGCTACAATCTGTTTCTTCAACATTTCCAGCTGATCCAGATAAATTGTCTCTGTAACAGTCACCTTCGGATGATTTGCTGCAAGTTCATTTTTGATTCCTGCCTCACGCTCTTTCGCCGTATCTGATACTGTATCATGCACAAGCAACAGAATCTCCCCACTATCACCGATCTTCTCACAGAAATTCTTTGTTCCTGTTGTTGCCGCTTCTATATTATTCGTTTTGCAAGTACTTTGGATATTCTGATAGCTGTTTCCTGAATCGAATGCTACGATCGGAATTCCATTCTCAATCGCAAGATCAAACTGGACGGAGCATGCGCTTGCATCTACACTGGAAATTGCGATCACATCCGGATAACGTGCAAGCTCTTCATCCAGAATATTCACCTGCTGATCGATATTGTCATTCTCATCCGGTGCACTGTATAATACTTTCACCTTATCATTTCCAGAATAGCCAAGTGCTGTATTCAAGTCAGTTGCTGCCTGCTCTACCCCTGCCTTTACCTGATTCCAATATGGTGTTGAAGATCCCCTTCCGATTACAGAAATATAAGTTCCAGGTTCCAGATCCAGATTGTCTGCCGATGCATATGCAGAAGATTTAATTGCATCCAGATTCGCCTGATATATCGGTGCTTCTGTCTTATCCCCTGTAAAAACCGGATCATCTGCCTTCTTTCCGCAGCCGGCTGCAAGTACCGTCATACAAAGTGCTGCCGCAATCGCTGCTCTTACATTTCGTTTCCGCATAACTTTCTCCTTCTTTTCATTTACACAATTTTATCTCTATGTTTTCTACTTTTTAACTCTCAATCCATTATGATACACGAATCCTTGAAAAATGGAAGAGATAATTTCTTAAAATCTCGTGAATTTTCGTTTTTTTACTAATTTAGTATAGAAATCTTCTATTTTCCACGTTCACAAGTTCTATAAAACTAACTTATGAATTACTCAAATAAATACATCAGGAACTCTTGTATATTTCCCCGTCTTGTATTAAAATGAGGATAACGAAAAGGGAAAAACCTATCGTAATCCAAAAAAGGAGGGTACATACAATGGCACACGTAATTAGTGATGAATGTGTAAGCTGTGGTACTTGCGAAGGCGAATGTCCAGTAGGCGCTATTTCTGAAGGAGATGGCAAATATGAGATCGATGCTGATGCTTGTGTAGATTGCGGAGCTTGTGAGGCTGCTTGTCCTACAGGCGCTATCTCTGAAGCATAATTTATAAGCGCTAAGTGATCACAAAACGCAGAAGTCCTGCCCGTCTGATTGATTCAGATGCGGCAGGATTTCTTTTTTTACAACTTTTTTCCTTGTATTCCATACCTTTCTTCAATTACCATTTTTTGCCATAATTTGACGAACGATTAGCACTTCTTTCATAATTTCTCTATGCTATAATAAATGTAGCGAAATCAGAACAGTAATCGCAATGATTCTAACAGGAGGATAGAAAATCAATGGGTGAAGTCAGATTTATGATCTCTGAAGCCGCCAAGAAAGTTCAGGTAGAATCCCATGTCTTAAGGTACTGGGAAGAGGAACTTCATATTCCGATCGGCCGCACAGAGATGGGACATCGATATTATACCCAGGATGATATCCAGCTCTTTTGCTGTATTAAAAAACTTAAGAATGAAGGGGTTCTGCTTCGCGATCTGAAGCCATTGATCCCAGAATTGAAATCTACACGTCAGATAATGAGACACACTGAAAACAAGGATAAGAATGCCATTGCCAAAACACCTGCACCTGATCTGGCATCTGAGTGCAAACCGGCCACCACCGCTGCTCCGGTCGAAGTCATCACAGAAACCCAGCTGGAACATGTACGTTCACTCATCGGAGAAGTGCTGACTGAAGTCGTTACTGAAAATAACAAAGCATTAGAAAAAGAAATCAGCACTCAGGTCACCGCAGATGTCATACGTGAGATGGATTTTCTTTTCCAGGCGAAAGAACGGCAGGAAGAAGAACATTTCCGTAAACTGGACAGCCTGATTCGCCAGCAACAGGCAACCCGAAGAGAAAGTGTGAAGAATAGTCCGGTACTGAGATTCAAAAAGAGATTTACATAGCATTTCTGCGATTTCTAATTGCACACTGCACATACCGGTAGATTTATTGGATTTGTATATCGAAAAAAGACAGGCGCTCTCCAACAAGTGCCTGTCCTTTTCTTTTTTATATCTCCTGATCCTGCTGACGCAGCTCGTTTCCAAAACGAGTGTACTGTGGCATCCACGCAAGACGCACTGTACCGATCGGGCCGTTTCTTTGTTTTGCGATAATAATTTCTGCAATGTTCTTATCTTCCGTGTCAGGATTATAATAATCATCACGATAGATAAACATACAGACATCGGCATCCTGCTCGATTGCTCCGGATTCTCGGAGGTCTGAAAGCATCGGACGCTTATCTGTTCTCTGCTCAACCGCACGGCTCAGCTGTGACAGTGCAAGCACCGGCACATTCAATTCTCTGGCAAGACCTTTCAAAGAACGTGAGATCTCAGAAATCTCCTGCTGACGGCTCTCATTCTTTCTTGAATTGCTTCCGCTCATCAACTGTAAGTAGTCGATAATGATCAGGTCAAGTCCCATCTCCAGCTTGTATTTTCTACACTTTGAGCGCATCTCTGAAATCGTAATACCTGACGTATCATCAATGATCATTCTTGATGATCCTATTGTTCCGGCTCCTTCGATCAACTTCTCCCAATCCGTATCTGACAGATTACCGGTTCTTAGTATCTGTGCATCCACATGAGACTCCAATGAGAACAGACGGTTTACCAACTGCTCTTTGGACATCTCGAGGCTGAAGATTGCTACTGCTTTATTCTGACGAAATGCCACATGCTGTGCGATATTCAATACAAACGCGGTCTTACCCATAGAAGGACGGGCTGCGATCAGTACAAGGTCTGAGCGCTGCAGACCGGACAACTTATAATCAAGATCAATGAATCCTGTCGGAATTCCTGTTACTGTTCCTTTTGTCTTAGACGCACGCTCGATTACATCCAATGCATTGAGTACAACCTGCTTGATCGGTACATACTCTTCTGAATTCCCAGTCTCTGCAAGTGCAAAAACCTGCTTCTGTGCATCTTCCAGAATCTCCTCTAATGGCTGATTCTGCAGATAACAGGCATTTGCCGTCTCTTCATTTACTTTGATCAGGCGACGCATGATTGATTTTTCACGTACAATTTCAGCATAGCTCTTGATATTCGCAGAAGTCTGTGTTCCCATTAGCAAATCTCTTGCAAACTCCATGCTGCTGATCTCTGGCGGGACATCTTTTTCTTTCAGATATTCCTGCAAGGTGATCAGATCGACCGGTTTTCCCGCATGAAACAGTTCCACCATAGAATTAAACAAGATTCCATATGCTGTCTGATAAAAATCATCCCCTGATAATATCTCGGAGGCCACCGTAATGGCCTCCTTGTTCATCAGCATCGCACCGAGCACTGCCTGCTCTGCCTCCGCACTGTGCGGAGGAATTCGTTTCATTGCTGCTTCCATATCCATAAAGATTTCGTCTCCTTATGCTTCTTCCTGTACAACTACTTTCAGTTCTGCTGTAACCTGTGGATGAAGCTTTACAGACACGTTGTGTGTTCCGAGTGTCTTGATCGCTTCTTTTAACTGGATCTTCTTTTTATCAACATTAAGATTCAACTGTGCTTTTACTTCCTCTGCAATCTCTTTGCTTGATACAGAACCGAAAGTTCTTCCGCCTTCTCCAACTTTGATGTGTGTTACAATTTTAGCTTCTGCGATCTTAGCTGCAAGTTCTTTCGCTGCCTCCAGGTTCTCCTCCGCAACTTTTTTCTCGTTATTCTTCTGAAGCTTCAGATCATTCAGATTCTTTCCTGTTGCTTCCAGTCCAAGCTTCTTTGGAAGGATAAAGTTTCTTGCATATCCATCATTTACGTTTACGATCTCTCCTTTTTTTCCAAGAGATTTTACATCCTGTAATAAAATAACTTTCATTGTCAAATATCTCCTTCTTCTATCATTTTATCAATGGTCTCTTTCAATGCACTGACTGCTTCATGCATATTCGTGTGGTCAAACTGTGCTCCCGCAGAATTAATATGACCGCCTCCACCGAGCTTCTCCGCGATAATCTGAACATTCACTTCATCAATGGAACGCGCACTCATATAAATCTTATTTTCATATTCTGTCAATACAAAAGAAGCCTTTATTCCGCTAATATCCAGCAATTCATTCGCCGCTTGTGCTGCAAGCACTGTAGGACTGTCAATATCGCTTGGACATACTGCAATCGCATACTCCTTACGATAAACTTCTGCATTGCGGACTGCCTCAGCCTTTGCCTGATAAGATGCCATATCATCACGGAACATCTTACGTACTCGTGTAATATCTGCACCGCATCTTCTCAAAAATGCTGCTGCTTCAAAGGTTCTCACACCTGTACGGTTCATAAAGTTTCTCGTATCGATCATAATTCCGGCATACATGCACTCTGCTTCAAGTGCCGGGAATTTGATGTCATCTACCATATACTGTAGAACTTCTGCGATCATCTCGCAAGTGGAAGAAGAATACGGCTCCACATAAGAAAGTACCGCGTTCTCAATAATATTACTACTCTGCCTGTGATGATCCAGCACTGCAATCATCTTTGATTTCTTCAAGAGTTCCGGACACTCTGTCATCTGTGGCTTGTTCGTATCTACTACAATGACCATTGCATTGTCATCCACATAATCCAATGCCTGTTCTGACGTAATAAAAATATCATCCTCATATGCAGGGCTCTCCAAAATCTCATCATACAACGGACGAACAGATCCTGTAACTTCATTGATCACAATATGTGCCTTTTTCTCCAGACTTACTGCAGCACGGTAAATACCCATACATGCACCAAAAGAATCCGGATCAGCAATCTTATGACCCATAACAATAACTTTGTCTCTGGTCACAATAAACTCTCGAAGTGCCTCAGCCTTAACACGCGCCTTCACTCGTGTATTCTTCGCTGTCTGCTCCTTCTTACCACCAAAATAAGTTATTCCGTTACAATCCTTAATAACTGCCTGATCTCCGCCTCTGGCAAGTGCAAGATCGATTGCCACACGCGCATACTGGTAGCTCAACGCATACGTTGCCGTATTCAATCCCAAACCAATACTCAGTGTTGCTGACCTTGAATTACCGATATTAACCTGTTTTACCTCTTCCAGAAGAGAAAACTTGTCTTCTTTCAGCTTTTTATAGGCATCCTTTCGAAGTACGATAAAGTATTTATCCTTCTCCAGTTTCTTTACGATACCATCTACATCTCCGATATACTTATTGATCTTACGGTCAATCAATGCCACAAGAAGGGATTGTCTGACTTCCTCAACACTCTCCATAACTTCATCATAGTTATCAATATAAATCAATCCGGCAATCATTCGCTGATCTTCATTCTCTCGGATGTAGGCATTCAGTTCTGTTACATCTCTTAAAGAAACTGCAACAAAATATTCCTGCTCTTCCGGAATCTGAAGCAACTCTTCCTTCTCACTGAATCCCTCCAATGATACTTTTCGAAGCTCTGCCTGATAACTTCTTTCACGATAAGTTACTTCCAATTCTACATGATCCACATCATTTTTTGGAAACACACCCGGATGTAATTCTGGAATCATACGGTTCAGATAACGTTCTTTTCTCTGACCCTCTGTCAGATTCAAAAAGCAATCATTCTTCCACAGAATCCTCCCATCCTCCAGCGCAATCGCATAGGGAATTGCCAGTTCTTTGAGCAACCGGTTTTCAATACCTTTATACTGTACTGAAAACTGGATCAGATCTGCCAGGATCAAAGATCTGTTATAGAAATACAGCGAAAAAGCGATTCCTACATATATAATTATGATCACTGACATCAAAAGTCCGGCTTTCTTGTCCACCATGTACATCCATACATCCATGCCAATCAAGAGAAGTGTCATGATCAGCGGCCATCGCATGTACATTCTGAGCTGTCCCTTCAGCTGCATTTTATTCCTTTTCATAACTAATACCTCACCTGGGACTACTATCAATCACCATCATCTGTGACTAATTACAATATAGCTAATCTATTATAGCATCTTTTCCCCTAAGATGCTATAGGTTGTATTATGCAAAAAAACACGCAAAAATGAATTAGAAAAAGCAAAAAGATCGAATTTCTGAATTTCTCCAAAAATTCGATCTTGCTATTAGCTAATTATCTCAATTAGTCCTGAACGTAAGGCATAAGAGAAATGTGTCTAGCTCTCTTGATTGCTACTGTAAGAGCTCTCTGGTGCTTAGCACAGTTTCCTGTAATTCTTCTAGGAAGAATTTTTCCTCTTTCAGAAACATATTTTTTTAATTTTGCAACGTCCTTGTAATCGATTTCGTTGTTCTCTTTACCACAGAACACGCAAACTTTTTTTCTTCTACGAGCTGGGCCTCTTCTTTTGAATCCACCCTCTGGTCTGCTTCCTTTTTCGTAAGCCATGATGGTTATCTCCTTTCCGACTTAGTTAAACGGTAACTCCTCATCGATACCATCCGGGATATTCATGAAGCCATCACCTGCATCTGCGCTAGGTGCCGGACTCGGTGCAGACTGACGCTGGAAACTTGCTCTGTTAGCTTCTGCCTCGGCTCTGCTCTCTGCAAACTCCTGCTCTTCCACGATCACTTCTGTTGTGTATACTTTCACACCATCTTTGTTCGTGTAGCTTCCTGTCTGGATACGTCCGGAAATAGAGACACGCATTCCCTGATGGAAATACTTCTCAGCAAACTCTGCGGAACGTCCGAATATAACACACGGAATAAAATCCGCTGTCGGCTCACCGTCTCTTCTGAATCTGCGATCTACAGCAAGTGTATATCTTGCAACCGCTGTAGCATTGTCTCCCTGTGAATATCTCACTTCTGGGTCTCTTGTTAACCGTCCTACTAAAACTACTTTATTCATATATACCTCTTTCCGCTTATGCTTCCTGTTTCACGCATAAATATCTGAGTACATTGTCCATAATGCGGATACGCTGCTCTACTTCAGCTGGAACTGTACTTTCAGCCTCGAAGTGGATGAAGTAATAAAATCCTTCTTTCATTTTCTGGATCTCGTAAGCGAATCTTCTCTTGCCCCACTCATCAACGTCTGTTACATTACCGCCGAAACGAGTGATCATTGCTTTCACTTTCTCGATTACTTCTGCTCTTGCTTCGTCTTCGAGTTTTGCGCTTACAACAACAGCTAATTCATACTTATTCATCTTATTTTACCTCCTTATGGTCTCTTGGCCCCCGGTTCCTCCCGGGAACAAGGAAATTGAATGACTGATTGGAATTGTTCCATCAGCATGTCACAGTTTCTTATAATACCATAAAGAATTTATTGTTTCAAGCCTTTTTTGTAATTTGTCTTGTATTTTTTTCTACCAATTTTCTTGGCACCATAATCTGGTGCCCGCAGCCCATACATTTGAGACGGAAATCCGCTCCGACCCGGAGAATCTCCCACTCCTGACTTCCGCATGGATGCGGTTTCTTCATCTTAATAATGTCGCCTACATCAAATCTGTCTGCCATTCTAATTTTCTCCTCCGTCTGTCGCCGTCAATACTCCCTGCAAAAGGAATCTCTCATCTTCTCTTACATTGGTACAAGTTGAAAGACTGACAATCTGAGACTGCGCATTCACTTCTGTTCCTGTGTCATATGCTGAATCTTCTTTACACATTTTCAAATAACTCTCAAACGCTTCGTCTGTCGCATAAGTCAGATTATACTGATCTGCAGTATCCTTCACGACAGCTGCTGAAAACACGGTATAAGTCCTTGTTTTTCCATCCGGTGTATAAATATAGAAATTCGGATGTTCTTTATAGAAAGATTCTTCCTCATACTCTTTCAGCTGCGAAAACATTTCTCCGCCAACTTTCAGGTTATGTCCATAAATCATTGTATTTCTATCTGAAAAATCACTCTTATTTTTCATGTCCATGAAAATTGCACCCAGTTTATTATCATTTGCGGAAAACGTCTTTGTCAGATATTCTTTGTTATCTGCACTTTTTACAACCGGATAACTGATGATTGATGGTTCATCAAACCGGATCCAGGCTACCGTATCTGGATTTTCCTGCAAAAGCACATCAAAATCTACTTTAAATGTGTCTCCCGATACATCCCCCGGATCATCTGTTTGCTCCTGTACAGTGATTGCTTTATTTTTGAGCTTATCATACTCTTTTCCACCAGAATAATATGGCACCATTGTGCGTACCAGCTGATAAAGCGAAAATGCAAAAACACAGACTGCCACAACCAGGATCACCATTGTTACTTTGTCAAATAAACCGTTTTTTTTCTTTTGCCTGCTTCGTTTCTGCCGCTTTTCTAATCTGCGGCGCACGGGCTTCTTTCTATTTCTTCCCATTCCTTTTTCCTTCTCCAGCTACTAAAAACCAAGATTCTCATCTACAAGAATAATTTTGAAACGACCTTTCTGACGGCTGAATCTTGTCACAAGAATCTGACAACAGATACATTCCGGGCTCTTACAGTCAAAGCAGCTTCCAGCCTTGGAACATGGTGTGTCAATTCCAAAACGCTGTGCATTTACAGGCGCAGCTTCATTTCTTGCTCTGCTCATGGCATCTTCCTGCGTCTTCACAACTTTGTTCATACCAACGATCAGAAGTACATTCTTTGGTCCAAATGCATATGCTGCTACACGGTTTGCATTTCCGTCAATATTGATGAACACTCCATCTTCACTCATCGCATTCACACTTCCAAGAAACCAGTCACAGGAAAATGCTGCTCTCGCGATTTCCTGCTTCTCTTCCGGTGTAGCTGCTTTATCTCTGTCACAGAAATTATAGTTTCCGGATTTTATCGCATCAATCAGACCGCATTCGTGTACGGAAGAGGCACCTCCCATATTGATCGTACTTCCTTCCGGAATCCACTCCAGTGCTTTCTGCACTGCTTCTTCCTTTGTCTCAGCATAATAAGCATCCATATTTCTGGATTCAAGTGCTTTCACCACACGTTCTCCAAGTACTTTGTTTCTTTTCTGTCTTACATCCATCTTAATTGCCTCGCTTTCATTTTGTGTTATCAACATGCAGTTTCATTTTTCGAAAAATTATTCACAATTTGAGTAACTGTTCAGAGCCAAGCAAAATTTCAAAAAACAGGTGTAAAATGCTTGCATTTTTAAGACTGTTTTTGAAATTTTATTTGGCGGATACGCCACACCGACGAAATGCGTAGCATTTTGGAGGTTGGCTCTGAACAGTTACCAATTTGAATTGATTTTTCCCTGCTTTTTCAACAGTTCATGAATAGTATATGCCACCCCTAAGTCTTCATTTGACTTTGTGACATATTTTGAAACCCGCTTCACTTCCTCATCTGCATTTTCCATCGCGACAGTTGCTCCAAAATCCATAGACAACATAGAGTAATCGTTCAGGCTGTCTCCAAACACCATCACTTCCTCTTTTGTATAACCTAAAGATTCAATATATTCCTGAATCGCAGGTCCTTTCTCCGCTCCTTTTACCGTGATTTCCAGATTATTATAGAAGGAAGACGCAACTGCGAGTTCCGGATTCTGCATCAGTCTTCGCTTGATCTTATCAAGCATCTCCAGATCGCCTGTAAAAAGGAAAATCTTATGGATCATAATTCCCTGTTTCTCTAATTCGTCCACAGAATCGATTCGTCTTGAACTTGCCTTCACTCGCTTATAAAGTTCTGACTGCTCTATTTGGTCTCTGCACTCAGATAAATGGAACAGCTGAATCTGACGAACAATACTCTCCTCTACTTCCTCCGGTGTTCCCACACGATACTCATAAGGTCCGGCGCAATACAATACCGAGATTGGATATTCTTCCAATACCTTTGCCACCTCATTGCAGACCTCATATGTAAATCCTATGCTTTTTAGAATTTCACCCTTTGGGTTGCGTATCTCTGCGCCTGAACCCACAATGAAATCACAGCCAAGATCCAGACCTTTTAATTCTTCCATTGCTCCATTATAACTTCTTCCGGTTGCTATCATAAAGCGGATTCCCGCCGCCTGTGCTTCACGGATCGCTTCTACTGTCTCCGGTGCTACTTTGTGATTGTCTCCAAGTAGTGTTCCATCCATATCACTTGCTATTACTTTGATCATAATCCGCTTTCTCCTGTTAAAACTTTCTTGTCTTATAAATATATTTTTTGCCTTTGCCTATGAGTATAACTGTTTTTGTGAAGCTATGCAAGACACGTCTGTTGAAGTTAACCTGTTGTTTTTAAAACCTTTACTGCTTTCACGATTTCTTCTTCCGAAGTCTGCCAGAGCGCATAATCTCCACGCTCTGACAATCCAAGTCCTATTCCTTCTTTTCTATATTCCATCGCACTGTCCACTACAATTTTTCCAGACATATGATAAGAAGTAATTCCAGTATATGGAAGAAGCTTTTCTATTGATTCTGCACCAATCCCACTTGCCGCAAGGATCTCAATCCTTCCTGCGCTTTTCTCCTGAAGTGCTTTCAGCATCTCTTTTCCTTCCCACGCAGTTTCTTTCTGTCCACTTGTCAGAATTGTATCGAACTCAAGGTCAATCGCTTCTTCGAGTGCTTTCATTGGATCTATACAGACATCAAATGCACGATGAAGCGCTTTCTCTTTATTTCCTGCTACCTTGATAAGTTCTGCCATTCGCTCTGTATCCAATGTACCATCCGGATTGAGCATTCCGATGACAACTCCATCAGCTCCCATCTCACAGTACATCTGAACTTCCTCTTTTAGCTGTTCAAATTCATATTGGTTATAGCAATAATCTCCATATCTCGGACGAAGAAGAACTCTCGTCTTGATGTCTGTATATTTCTTGACAAGATCAAATAATGCCTTCCCCGGAGTAAGTCCTCCGATCACAAGATTGCTGCATAATTCGATTCGGTCTGCGCCACCTTTCTGCGCATTGATCGCTGATTGTACACAATCTGTGCATGCTTCTAATATTATTGTTTTCATATGTTCTGTTTTCCTTTAATAATTAAGAATTTGTAACTGTTCAGAGCCAAGCAAAATTTCAAAAAAAGGTGTAAAATGCTTACATTTTTTAGACTGTTTTTGAAATTTTATTTGGCGGATACGCCACACCTCCGAAATTCATAGCATTTTGGAGGTTGGCTCTGAATAGTTACAAGAATTTTATATATTAGAAGAAGCTGCCGTTGGCAGCTTCTTCATGGTTCTTATCGTTTACTAAGAAGTCTCTCTAGACACAAGCTACTATAAGCTTTAACCGTATGTCAGTTGATGACCTCTTGCAGGCATTTTACAGGTACTTTGCTGCCTCTTCATCACAGATCACTGTTACATGTGGATGGAACTGTAAGATACTTCCAGGTACCTTTGGTGTAACCGGTCCGTTTACTACTTCTTTCAGAATCTCTGCTTTATTCTCTCCGTTTACAAGAAGTACGATCTTCTTTGCACGCATAATTGTTCCGATTCCCATAGAAACAGCTTTTCTCGGCACATCTTCTTTCTTCTCAAAGAAACGCTTATTCGCTTCAATTGTACTGTCTGTCAGGTCGATCTCACCTGTTACTTTTGTAAACTCATCTGCCGGCTCGTTGAATCCGATATGTCCATTGCATCCAAGTCCAAGCAACTGGATTTCTACCTGTCCTGTCTTTGCCATCAGTTCTTCGTAAGCTTTTCCTGCCTCTCCAGCTTCAAATCCAACCCCATCCGGTACATGTACATTCTCTTTGTTGATATTTACATGATTGAAAAGATTGTCATTCATGAAATAATGATAGCTCTGATCATGCTCCGGTGCCAGTCCAATATACTCGTCAAGGTTGAATGTAGTAACCTGAGAGAAATCAAGATCTCCAGCCTCATACATTTTAACAAGCTCTTTGTACAGACCAACCGGTGTAGATCCTGTTGCCATACCAAGGATTGTTTTCGGATTCTCCATAATCTCTGCTGCAAACAGTGTTGCTGCTGCCTTGCTCATCTCTTCATAATTCTTCTTTACAATTACTTCCATGTTTAATACCCTCTCATTTCATTATATTTATATCGAGTGCTTTGGAAGCCACCCCATATTTTCATAGATCAAATCTATTCGCTTCCTGCTTCTGTAGATATATTTTATAACTTCTTATTCCTTATGCGAGTTTACCATAGCTGATTGTCTGTACTAAATCAAAGTCCTCATTTAATACGACCATGTCTGCATCTTTTCCAGCTGCAATAGCCCCCTTAGAATCAAGTCCGAACTCTTTCGCCTGATTTCCAGAGGTCATCTTTACTGCATCTTCAACTGTAGCACCTGTAAATTCCATAACATTCTTAAATGCCTGAATGTATGTAAGGATACTTCCTGCGATCGTTCCGTCTTCCAGTTTTGCCATACCATCTTTTACGATTACGACCTGTCCGCCCAGTTCGCTCTTTCCTTCCGGCATTCCTTTCGCACGCATGGAATCTGTGATCAGCTCGATTCCATCATACCCTCTTACTTTGCATGCGAGTTTCACCATATCCGGTACGATATGCTTTCCGTCACAGATTAGCTCTGCATGTACCCCTTCTGCCAACATACCATATCCTGTCACACCAGGCTCTCTGTGATTCAGTCCTCTCTGTGCATTGTAAAGATGAGTCACATGTGTTGCTCCGCTTGCATTCAATTCCCCGTATAATGCATTCGAATGTCCTGCGCTTAAGACAACTCCATTTTCCTTGCACCATGTCTCAAATGACGGATCAGCCTCTTCCGGCGCATAAGTAACAATACGCAGGAGACCGCCGCTGATCTCGTTCCATTTTGCCAGTGTTTTTTCATCCGGTTTCTTAATATAAGAAGGATCTTGTGCTCCCTTAAACACAGTTGAGATAAATGGTCCCTCTACGTGGATTCCTTTGATCACCGGGTTCTTCTGTGCCGCATCATGAATATTCTGCATCGCTTTCTCGATGTTCTCATAGGTCTGAGTCATAGTTGTACAGAAATAAGTTGTAATTCCCTCCTGCTTTGTCATCTGCTTAACCATCTCATCAATCTCATCCGGTGTAGCATCCATGTTATCTTTCCCATAACCACCATGACTATGAATGTCAATAAATCCAGGAACAACCATTGTTCCTGCACAACTTACCTCAAGATCCCCTTCTTTCGGCTCGAACCCCGCCATATCACCGACTTCTTCAATCTTCTCATCAAAGCGGATATAGCCATTTTCGATTACACCGTTCCCAGTATAAATCTTCTTCTCCTTGATCAGTTTCATATTGTTCTACCTCGTTTTCTACTTTTTAGAATACTGGTATCTGTGAAGATACTGAACAGATACGGATCTATTACTGTTCGCAGTTACCTACGAGCAGCAATAGAACTCTTACTTTTCTATTATCTCACAATACAAGGTGAGATTCCATCAATATTTCATAATTTATGAAAAAATCTCTGTCCGTTTCTACTAACCGCAGAACTATAAGAAACACCTGAAACAATAGTAGTTTCCCCCAAACTATTGACAATATCCGCCTAATTGCGGTAAATTAAATGTTATTGTGGGTTAAAAATGCCTTCAATTATGATTTTGATACCTATGGATTGTACAAATGCTATGCCTTCTTACAATCCTGCCCGATATCATCATATAAAATAATATAAGGAAAGGATAAAAGAATATGAATTGGGAAATCATTACTTTTATTGCGTATTTCGTCATTTTGCTTGGCGTAGCGTTAGTATTTTACTTTAACGGTACCAATAAGAACTCCGAGGACTTCTTCCTTGGTGGAAGATCTATGGGACCATGGGTAACAGCACTGTCCGCACAGGCGTCCGATATGTCTGCGTGGCTGCTGATGGGACTTCCGGGATCGATCTTAGCTTTCGGTTTCGGACAGATGTGGATCGGTATCGGTCTTGCATTAGGAACAGCTGCTAACTGGATTCTGTGCGCAAAACGTCTGCGTACATTCTCTAAAGCTGCAGATGATGCAATCACATTACCACAGTATCTGACAAATCGTTTTGCAACAGACTCCAGATCACTGCAGTTGACATGTGCACTGATCTTCCTGTTTGCTTATACAATTTATGTAGCATCTGCACTGGTAGCCGGTACTTCTGTATTCACAACACTGTTCCCGACAGTTTCTCCTAAGATTGCTATGTTCGCATTCTTGCTGATCATTGTTGCCTACACATTCTTTGGTGGCTTTGCAGCAGTTTGCTGGACAGACTTTTTCCAGGGATTACTGATGATGCTTGCACTGATGCTTGTACCTCTCGTAGTCTGCATCGGTCACAGTGATCTGTTGGATCCTACTGCTCTTACTACAGTATATGAGTATACTGATGCTGCTACAGGCGCTGTAACACAGTGTGCTTTCGGAGGCGGTATCTTTGATGCCAGCTGGCAGGATATCGTCAGCGGACTTGGCTGGGGATTAGGATACTTCGGTATGCCACATATCCTGGTGCGTTTTATGTCTATCGAGAAACCATCCATGATCAAGAAATCTTCTATCGTAGCAATTGTATGGGTAATCATCTCACTGTTCTCTGCTGTCCTGATTGCTTACTTAGGCAGAATGGTTATGGGCGCTGAACTGCTCACTCAGGGAAATCAGAAACTTGTATTCATTGCTATGGCGCGAAGATTCTTCCCGGCAGGCATCTGTGGACTTCTGCTTGCAGCGATTATCGCCGCTTCGATCTCCACTGCAGATTCCCAGCTGTTGGTAGCATCCAGCTCCTTCACAGCAGATCTGTACAAGCCTTTCTTCAGAAAAAATGCTTCTGAAAAAGAGACGCTGATGGTTGGACGTATCCTCGTACTGATCCTCTCCCTGATTGCTTTCGGTATCGCAAACTCCAAGGGAAGTGGTGCTCAGGCTATCATGGATATGGTTGAAAATGCATGGGGCGCTTTCGGTGCTTCTTTCGGACCTACGATTCTGCTGTCACTGTTCTGGAAACGCTTTAATTACCAGGGTGCTGTAGCAGGTGTAATCTCCGGATTCGTTGTAGATCTCGGATGGCTGCTCACAGGAATGACAGATGCCACAGGTATCTTCGAGATTGTCCCTGGATTCTTTGCAAGTATTCTGATTGCTGTTATTGTAGCAAAGCTTACTGCTGAACCAAATAAAAAAGCTGTTGAAATCTTCGATCAGGGAATCAAAGCGGAAACAGAATAAATTGCAAATGAACTATAAATGGTCAAAAAATCAGTCGTAAATATTTACGGCTGATTTTTTGTGCGTTTATGATTCATATTTATCTTATTTATATACAAAAAGAAGGGGCTTACATAAGCCCCTTCGACATTTGACACCTGACTCACATCAGTGTTCAAATCATCCTTCAATTGCGATTGTTTTCTTTGTCTCAACTGGTTTTGCCTCTTTCTTCGGCACTGACAGTCTCAGAATACCATTCTCGTATTTTGCTTTGATATCTTCCTGTGTAAGGTTCTCACCTACATAGAAGCTTCTCTGCATTGCTCCGGCATAACGCTCCTTACGGATGTATTTACCTTTCTTGTCTTCCTCATCCTTATCAAGACCCTTAGCAGCTGATACGGTCAAATAACCATTCTCAAGCTCAATGCTGATCTCATCTTTCTTGAATCCAGGAAGATCGATATCTACTTCATATCCTGCGTCATGCTCACGGATATCTGTCTTCATCAAGTTCTTAGCGTGTTTACCGTATAACGGATTCTTCTTTCCCCAGAAATCCTGCTCAAATGGGAAGTTCATCCAATCATCATCAAATAAATTTTCTCCAAAAATACTAGGCATCATCATAAGTCATTTCTCC
>OGRJ01000928.1_pt1 | contig 26387 bp, 30 predicted proteins | sample 1553411 | NCBI WGS metagenome assembly OGRJ01 (sample SAMEA2580084, study PRJEB22360) | human gut metagenome | biome: human gut; feature: human-associated habitat; material: faeces | place: Denmark | collected 2008/2010
TCTAAATATTATATATAGCAGTTGGAAGGGGAAAAGTCAAGATTGCCGTTTATGGAAGTGTATCGCGAAGCGTGTTGCTGAGAACAGAGTAACCGTAACGTCATAAAAAAGAAAACAGGAAATATAATATTGTCATGGTTGTAAATATCCTTTACACTAAGGGAGTCAAACAGAATCATTATGTAAGGATTGGATATCCAGCGGAAGGCAAATGTCCGCAGGATAGATATTGATCACGGAGGAAATCATGCCAGAAACAGACACATCCGCAAAAAATCCTCTTCACGTATCCGAAGTGGATGATAATTTAAAAGAATTAAGCCCTCACGGTTCCTTTGAGCTGCCGGTGGAAACCTATATGGCGAACTGTGAAATCTTTCATGCACTGTATGACCACTGGCACAGTGAGATGGAGATCATGTATATTGAAAAAGGCAGTGGCTTTGCCAGACTGAACCGGGAGAGCATCCGCCTGAAAAAGGGGGATATCCTGATCGTGAACTGCGGAGTTCTCCATAGTATGCGCACGGATCTTAAGAAGCCTCTTTATTATAAGAGTGTGGTTTTCAGCCTGGGCTTCCTTGCAGGTCAGCCGGGAGATATCTGCCAGGAATGTGTGGTATCACCATTAATAGAAAACAAGGCAGAATTCTGCCATCATATAGAAGAGGGAGATTCCGGATATGAGAAGCTACGGGAAATTTTTCTGGAGATCCATGACTGTCATACGGAGAAGAAGCCATATTTCTATGTGAAGCTGAAAATGCTGTTTTTTGATTTCTTTTATGAGATGCTGACGAAGCATTATATTATCCCGGTAAGCACAGAGCAGAACAAGAGCCTTGCAGCAGTAAAGGAAGTGCTGGATCATATCAGCCTTCACTACCAGGAGAATCTTACCGTTTCAGAGCTTTCCGGACTTTCCAATTACAGTGAGTATTATTTTATGAAGCTTTTCCGCCAGTATACGGGAAAAACCCTGGTGGAATACATCAATGACTTCCGTATGGAGAAGGCGAAGTATCTTCTTACGCATTCCGATGCACCTGTGACGGAGATCGCCATGCAGGTGGGATTTAACAGTACAAGTTATTTTATAAAGAAATTTCAGCAGTCCAATAAGGTTTCACCGCATAAATACAGGAAGAGTATGAGACAGATCTGAGAAAGCTCCCGAAGCAACCGCATATGTATCGGTTATGTTTTTATGCAGAGCTACCGTAAAAAGTGAAAAACAGTCTGACAAATATCTTGCATATCATGACAGGATTGTTATATTTTTGAAAAGAAATGCGTGATATCCTAATATCATCAAAACAAAGCAAACAACCTTGTAAAAACATATTTCATCCCATCAAGATCCATGAAAGGAGATTAAAAATGGAAACATTAAGCAAAGTATTTGAAGACAAATATAATAAAAATGTAAAAGATTGTACAAACGAGGAAATCTATCACGGACTCCTCTCCTGGACAAAGGAGCAGCTGAAGGGGCGCGGCTACCAGGATGGAAAAAAGAAAATTTATTATATTTCCGCAGAGTTCCTTATCGGTAAGCTTCTTTCCAACAACCTGATCAATCTGGGCGTTTATGATGAAGTTGCGAAATATCTTAAAGAAAACGGAAAAGAGCTTTCCATGATCGAGGAGATCGAGCCGGAGCCATCTCTCGGAAACGGCGGACTTGGCCGTCTGGCAGCATGTTTCCTGGATTCCATTGCAACTCTGGGACTTCCGGGAGAAGGAATCGGACTTAATTATCACCTCGGACTTTTCAAACAGGAGTTTAAGGATCATCTTCAGTTTGAGACACCGAATCCTTGGATCCAGCCGGAGAGCTGGCTTACAGATGCAGGCGTTTCCTATTATGTCCCATTTAAGGGCTTTATGCTGAAATCCACACTGTATGATATTGATGTTGCAGGCTATGAGAACAAAGCGATTAAGCTTCGCCTTTTTGATATTGATATTGCAGACGAGAGCATTGTGGGCGAGGGAATCTCCTTTGATAAGAAGGATCTGCTCCACAACCTGACACTGTTCCTGTATCCGGATGACAGCGATGACGCAGGACGAAAGCTTCGTATTTATCAGCAGTATTTCATGGTAAGCAATGCAGCACAGCTGATCCTTGATGAGGCAACAGCAAAAGGCTGCAATCTTCATGACCTTGCCGATTACGCAGTGATCCAGATCAACGATACACATCCGAGTATGGTAATTCCGGAGCTTATCCGTCTCCTTACAGAGCGTGGGATCGAGTTCGAGGAGGCATGCGAGATCGTATCTCATGTATGCGCTTATACCAACCATACCATTCTTGCAGAGGCACTTGAGAAATGGCCGATCTCCTATCTTGAGGAAGTTGTTCCGCATCTGATGCCGATCATCCGCAAGCTGGACGAGCGTATCAAAGCAAAATATCCGCAGGAAAATCTTGCCATCATCGACAAGAATGACCTGGTACACATGGCACATATGGACATCCACTACGGATTTTCCATCAACGGTGTTGCATCCCTTCATACCGATATCTTGAAGGAGACAGAGCTTCATCAGTTCTATGAGATCTATCCGGAGAAATTCAATAACAAGACAAACGGAATCACCTTCCGCAGATGGCTCCTTCACTGCAACCATCCGCTGACAGAGTACATCACATCTATGATCGGTGACGGCTTCCGCAAGGATTCCTTTGAGCTTGACAAGATGCTTGGCTTCAAGGGAAATCAGGACGTTCTTGCCAATATCCTTAAGATCAAGCAGGATGCAAAGAAGAGATGTGCGGAGTTTATCAAAGCCAATACAGGTGAGGAGATCAACACACACAGTGTTTATGATATCCAGATCAAACGTCTTCATGAGTACAAACGTCAGCAGCTGAACGCACTTTATATCATCGACCGTTACCTGAAGATCAAGGCAGGCGAGAAGCCGCAGCGTCCGGTAACCTTTATCTTCGGTGCAAAAGCAGCTCCTGCATACGTTATCGCAAAGGATATTATCCACCTGATTCTCTGCTTACAGGAGCTTATCAACAATGATCCGGAGGTTTCTCCATACATGAAGGTTGTTATGGTGGAAAACTACAACGTAAGTGCAGCAGAGAAGCTAATCCCTGCCTGCGATATCTCCGAGCAGATTTCTCTTGCTTCTAAAGAGGCCAGCGGAACAGGAAACATGAAGTTCATGCTCAATGGTGCTGTAACACTGGGAACCATGGACGGCGCAAATGTGGAGATCAGCCAGCTGGTAGGCAAGGATAATATTTATATCTTCGGAGAGTCCAGTGAGCAGGTTATCGAACACTATGAGAAGGCAGATTACTGCTCCAGAGATTTCTATGAAAAAGACGAGCGCATCCGTCGTGCAGTAGACTTTATCGTAGGAAACGAACTTCTTTCTATTGGAAGTGAAGAGCATTTAAGAAGACTGCATCATGAGATCGTAAGCAAAGACTGGTTCATGACTCTTCTTGATTTCGAGGATTATGCGAAGGTGAAAGATCAGGCACTGTGCGATTATGAGGACAGAACCGCATGGGCAGAGAAGATGCTTGTAAATATCGGAAAAGCAGGATACTTCTCTTCAGACAGAACCATCGAAGAGTACAACAGAGATATCTGGCATCTGACACCGGAGAAATAAAACGGTTTTAGGCAGATTGCTCCGACTCGGAAGAAAAATAGAAAAATAGAAAATAAAAACACCGGCATTCATCGGAATATGTACTGGGGCTGAGATGTCAGAGATGATCTGGCAGCCTGGACAGGACATGGTACAGATGAATGGCCGGTGTTTTTTTTGTGAAATTGGTTGCGAAAAATTGTTTACGGAATCAGGCAAGCGATATTTCAGGCTTTTCCATGCTTAAATGCCATCATCATCTCCTTGGTAAGGCTGATATTATCTCCTTCATCCGGAATGTCTTCCCGGTTGAACCAGGAGGCCATGGAAAGCTCATCGTGGTCTACAGTCAGAGTGTCGTCGCCATCCAGATCACAGTAGAAGCCAAACAGAAGTGTTCCGGAGAAGGACCATGGCTGGCTCTTGTAGTAGCGGAGATTTTTGACCTTTACGCCGATCTCTTCCATAACTTCACGGTGAACGGTCTCCTCGATGGTTTCACCAATCTCGGCAAAACCGGCGATCATGGCATAACGTGTGTGGCTTCGTCCCTCATATTTGGAAAGGATCAGCTTATCGCCATTGGTAACGCCAACGATCACAGCCGGAGAAAGCACCGGATATTCACCGTTTCCACAGGCAGGGCAGATCATCTTGCGCTCATGTTTATCATGTACCATCGGTTTGCCGCAGCAACCGCAGAAACGGCGCTTGCTGTACCACTGAAAGAGCTGATATCCGGTGATTCCTGCGAAAGCCAGATACTGTGGCTCCGCTGTGCGGAGAACTCTTGTGATCTCAAACTGATAACCAGGAAGGAGACTGGTGTCAAGATCCGGGATCAGATAAAAATGCTCTTCGTCAACGGAGAAGAGATAGATATAATTCTCATATAGGTTTTCAACTTTTCCTTCCAGCTCTCCAAAGCTTGGAAGAGTCATAGTCTCGCCATCTTTTTTCATAAGGATCTTTCCTTCTTCATAGGCGAGGATGTGGCTTTCTTTATCCGGGGCCACAGGCTTGTATTCGTTGTGATAGGTATGTGGTGCGATATCCTGGATCATGATCGATAATTCCTTTCCGAATTTATTGTTTTACAGTGTTTGCTGAGAAGTTTTGCCATATAAAATACAGCACGCTTTCTACAGTATAAGCTTACCTTAAGAAAAAGGCAACTCCAGCAATAACAAAAAAAGTTGTATGAGTCAGAAAATCAGTGTAAGATAAATGTATTATATTGTGCAGAAGATGTGAAAGGTCTGAAAATTTTTCTGCACAGAAGGAGAAGATCATGCCAACAACAGAAAAGCCGGGACTGACCCGGGATGCCATTAAATATCTGGCAATTTTTACCATGCTTCTGAACCATATCGCCAACGTGCTTCTGCCGGAAAACACGATCCTGTGGGAAGTGTTTATAGACATTGGCTACTTCACAGCCATTACCATGTGCTATTTTCTTGTGGAAGGTTTTTACTATACACATTCCAGGAGAAAATACGGTGAAAGGCTTCTGATCTTTGCCGGAATCTCCCAGGTTCCCTATATGATAGCCTTTGGGAATTCACAGCTGAATATGATCTTTACTCTGTTTATCTGTTTTATGATCCTGGTTGTTCAGGAAAGGATGATGGCAAGTAAATGGAGAATTCCACTTCTGATCCTGCTCCTTTTACTATCCGTTTATTCGGACTGGGCAATCCTGGCACCGGTTTTTACCATCTGGTTCCATGAGAGCTGGGGGAACAGGAAGAGGATGATAACAGCGTACGGAGTCGGTGCTGCCCTTTTTGTGCTGTTTAACTACAGCTCCTACGTGGAAAAAATGGCAGCGGGACCGGCAATGCTCCATGCTCTGTTTTCGGCAGCAGGGATCGTGGCATCAGGAATCATCATCCTGTGCTTCTATAATGGCAAAAAATCCGAAAAAGCACCGAAGTTTTCCAAGTGGTTTTTCTATATTTTCTATCCGGCACATCTGCTGATCCTGAGCATAGTCCGTGTTATAGTACAGTAATAGATAAAATAAAATCTCTCCAATATTTATAACCGGATAGATTGCCGAAAATAAATTTCATATCCACATAAAACATAGTAATTCTGTAAGAAAACAGAAAAATAGCGAAAAAACTCTTGAAAACCCACAAATTATCTGCTATGCTAACTGACATGACAAAGGCGTCTGGAAATTGAGTTTCCAGGCGCTTTTTGCGTTGCAGAATAATTGAGGGAATTGAGGAGGAAATGAATGATGAATGCAGGAGATACCGGCTTTATGCTGATCTGTACAGCCTTTGTGTTCTTTATGACACCTGGGCTTGCGTTTTTCTACGGAGGACTGGTCCGCAGGAAAAATGTGGTAAATACCATGATGGCCTGTGGGGCGATCATGGGACTGTCCGTAGTTATGTGGACATTGTTTGGATATTCACTGGCATTTGGAGGAAATCATGGCGGGATCATCGGAGATTTTCGCTGGTTTGCGCTGAATGGCGTAGGCTGGGAGCCGGGACCTTATGCGGATACGATCCCGCATCTGGTATTTGTGGCGTTCCAGATGATGTTTGCCATGATCACACCGGCACTGATCACCGGTGCCGTGGTTGGAAGAATGCGTTTTAAGGCGCTGTTTTTCTTTATTGCGATCTGGTCTTTGATTGTGTATTATCCAATGGCACATATGGTCTGGGGAGACGGTGGATTTCTGGCAGCCATTGGCTCTGTGGACTTTGCAGGAGGAAATGTGGTACATATCAGTTCCGGTGTCAGTGCACTGGTTCTTGCCATTTATCTTGGACAGAGACGAGGCTATGCAAAAGCAACCTATCGCACACACAATATCCCATTTGTATTTCTCGGAGCAGCTATGCTGTGGTTCGGATGGTTCGGTTTTAATGCAGGAAGTGCGCTGAAGGCAGACGGCCTTGCGGCACATGCCTTTATGACTAGCAGTATTTCTTCTGCCTGCGCACTGCTGACCTGGATGCTGATCGAGGTGATCCGCGAGGGAAAACCGACACTGGTTGGTGCATCCACAGGTCTTGTTATCGGACTGGTAGCCATTACACCGGGAGCTGGTTTCGTACCGGTATGGGCATCCTTTATCATTGGGATCCTGGTAAGCCCGATCTGTTACTTTACTGTGATCCTTCTGAAACAGAAGCTGAAGATCGACGATGCCCTGGATGCTTTTGGCTGCCATGGTATCGGTGGTATCTGGGGAGGAATCGCAACAGGTCTCTTCGGAAAAACTTCCATTAACTCGGTTGCAAAATGGGATGGCCTTGTGTTTGGAGATCACCGTCTGTTCCTGGCGCAGGTATTGAGTATTGTGATCACCATTGCGGTTGCTATTGTGGGAACGCTGATCTGTATCGGGATCGTGCGGATCTTTACACCGCTTCGTGTAGATCCGAAGGAAGAGATGGTTGGTCTGGATGCGTCCCAGCATGGAGAGAATGCATATCCGTCATTTAATGGATTTGACTGATAAGAGTCCATTTCCTGTTAATGTGAATGATGGTGTTAAAGAGGAGATTATAGTATGTTGATTAAAATAGAAGCAATCGTAAGAGAAGAAAAAATGGAAGATGTCAAAGCAGCGTTAAATGAGATCCAGGTTAACGGTTTTACAGTAACCCAGATCATGGGCTGCGGAACACAGCGCGGCTATACAGAATATGTCCGTGGTTCCAAGATCGATGTATTTCTGAAACCGAAGATCAAGTTTGAAATCGTGGTATCATCGGAAGATTGGGAGATCAAAGTTATTGATGCTGTGCAGAAAGCAGCGTTTACCGGTGATCCAGGCGATGGAAAGATATTTAGCTATGAGATCCGTAACGCTGTTCGTATCCGTACAGGTGAGACCGGATACGATGCGCTGCAGTCGGAGTTCCTGTAAAATAATAAAGATATAAAAAAGATCCTTCTGGAAAAACTGAGATATTCAGATTTTCAGAAGGATTTTTTGCAGATAATTAACAATAGTCTTACTTTGATTTGATGCAAACTTCTGCAGTTACATATAAGATAGAAAGGTACACAATAGATCAGTTAGAAAGTAAAATTAAAACATACGGAAAAACTATGTCAAAAAAGAAATCAACGAAGATCAGAAAAGAGCAGGCTCAGGAGTTGAGTTCAGCAGAACCGGAACATCTTAAACTGGCGGCAGAAAAAACAGCAGCCATTGCAAGTTACATCAAGGATCCGGACTATCGTCTCCGCTGCAAGGCGGCTATAGATATTCTCATGGCGAAGCTTAAAATGATCAACGCAGAACTTTCCGGACAGAAAAAGCGTACTGTGATCAGTCAGATCACCAACCGGATAAAAAGTGCTGAAAGTATTTACGCTAAACTTCTGAAAAAAGGACTGGAACCGGATTTTGAGACTGCCAGAAAAAATCTGAAAGATCTCATCGGCATCCGTGTAGTCTGTCCGTTTGAGGATGAGCTTTACCAGGTTGCAGAATCCCTGGAAATGCAGAAGGATATCGAGATCGTCCGGATAAAGGATTACATTAAAAATCCAAAGAAAAACGGCTACAAAAGTCTTCATCTGATCGTGAAAGTACCTATCTACTCTGCGGAAGGTGAACAGAAAGAACTGGTGGAAATACAGCTTCGGACCATTGCGATGGATTACTGGTCTGTGTTAGAATATGAATTGTATTATAAAAAAAGAGACAATGCGGAAATTGAAACAGAATTAAAAAAATATGCAGAAGAAATTGCTAATCTGGATCACAGAATGCTGGGATTACGAAATAAAATCGAAAAAATCTGAGCAATCAGCGAATGCGAGATCAGAATGCCTGTTTTATGACAAACCTGTAAAATTACTGTATCAGAAAAGGAGAATATCCCGGTGTTGGAGAAATAAAAGATATTTACACATGAAATTATAAATTAGGATTTATAAAAAATAAAACGGAGAATTCCCGAAAGAAAAATTTAAGGAATTCTCCGTTTTATTATCTGACTGAGCAAACTATGAAGTTATTATTCAATATAGAGCTGTGCAACAAATGGGGCATAAGATATCCAACTGCTTTTTCTCTGCCATAGTTGCATTTCAACTGCAAAGATGACACTTTTCACAGGCGGACGGTGTGGCTGCACAACCGCCGAGAGCAGTTTCACGAAGCTCTGCAGGAAGCTTTTTGCCCACAGTATACATGGCATCGATCATCTCATCCAGCGGGATGAACTGGGGGATACCGGCCAGTGACATTTCGGCTGCGATTAGGGCATTGGAAACACCGGCTGCGTTACGGTTCTGGCAGGGATATTCTACCAGGCCGCCTACCGGGTCGCACACAAGTCCAAGCATGTTCATAAGAACCGTGGAAGCAGCATAAGTACACTGAAGAGGTGTACCGCCAAGAAGCTCCACAGCAGCAGAAGCAGCCATTGCAGAAGCGATTCCGACCTCAGCCTGACATCCGCCAACAGCACCGGCAACTGTTGCATTACGCATGGCAAGATAGCCGATCGCGCCTGCATTAAATAGTGCCTGGCGGATTTTTTTATCGGAAAAGCCGTAGACCTCCTGAAGAGCAAGCATCATTCCGGGAACGATCCCGGCACTGCCGGCAGTAGGAGAGGCAACGATAAGTCCCATGGAAGCGTTGGTCTCAAGGGTTGCCATAGCGTAGGTGATCCCCTTTCCGAGAACATTTCCGCACAGGCTTTTTCCCAGGTTATGAAATTCGCAGAGCTTTCGGGCTTCACCGCCGATCAGTCCGCCCATAGATATCACCGGATCTTTGATGGGGGAAAAAGCAGCGTCCTTCATGATCTCCAGAACACGGTCCATGCGCTGGTCCACGATTTCAGCAGTGGTTTCACCGAGAAGGATCTCACGCTGGCGCATTACTTCGGAAATCGGAAGCTTTTTTTCCTGGCAGAGAGCAAGAAGTTCCTTGGCATTTTTGAAATCCATAAAACACATCCTCCTTTTCCCTACATCTGAACAACCATGACATCATGGATGTTGGTGTTCCGGTGAATGCTTTCTACGATATCTTCCGGGAGATGACCATCGGATTCCACGATCGTATAGGCTGTGGTTCCTTTGGATTCACGGAAGAGGCGCATGAAGGCAATGTTAATGTTACGTTCACTTAAGCATCTGGTGATGTAGGCCACAACACCGGGAGTATCCTGATGGATCACGATGATGGCACTGTATTCGCCGGTGAAATCCACTTTCACGTGGTTGATCTCCACAATGCGGACCTTGCCGCCGCCCAGCGATTCCCCCCGGACTGTCATTTCCTGTCCCTGTTCATTGACCATATGGATATCTACAGTGTTGGGATGGACATCGGTTTCCGCTTCATTTGGAGTAAAGGAAAAGTCGATCCCCTGTTCCCTGGCAATATCAAAAGAATTCCGTATACGCATGTCATCTGTGGAAAAGCCCATGATCCCGCCAAGGAGGGCACGGTCTGTACCGTGTCCCTTGTATGTTCTGGCGAAGGAACCATAAAGGATGAATTCTACTTTTTTCAGGGGCGGCGTGATCATCTTCTGGGCAAGGAAAGCAATACGCGCAGCCCCTGCGGTATGAGAACTGGAAGGACCGATCATGTTGGGCCCCATAACGTCAAATACACTGATAAAAGACATTTTGCTTAATCCTCCTGTGGTGTTTTTGCGATAAATTTCTTATAAATGGTGTCAACGATCACGCCGATGGCGTTGTCACCGGATACATTGCAGGCAGTTCCGAAGGAATCCTGGGTAATGTAAAGGGCAACCATGATAGCACAGATGGCACCGTCCGGATCACCGGCTTCCGCTCCGAATACCATGTAAAGGAATGGAAGGGCAGTCATGATGGAACCACCGGGAGCACCGGGAGATGCAACCATGGCAACACCGAGAGTCATGATGAACGGAACGATGATCCCAAGACTGATGGGCAGCTGGTTCATAAGGCAGACTGCAGTAGCACAGGCTGTGATGGTGATCATGGAACCGGCCATGTGGATGTTTGCACAGAGCGGTACTACGAAGTTGCGGATCTGCTCGCACACGCCGTCCTTTTTGGCACATTCCAGATTGACCGGGATGGTAGCTGCGGAAGACTGGGTTCCCAGAGCAGTTGTGTATCCCGGGATCTGATTTTTGATCAGAGTGAAAGGATTCTTTTTGCTGACAGTACCTGCGATCACAAACTGGATCGTAATGCAGATCAGGTGCATGATGATAACAACAAGGAATACCTTCCAGAGGATGCTTAAGATGGCAAAGGTTTTTCCGGAAATAGTCATATCTGTGAAGGTTCCGCAGATGTAAAGCGGAAGCAGCGGGATGATAATGGTATGAAGGACCTTATCAATGATCTTGGAAAAGTCACTCATTCCGTTATAAAGGCTGTTTCCCATTTCTTTTCCACGCATGGAAGAGAGGCACAGTCCCATGACAAAGGCAAGGGCAACAGCAGAAAGAGTATCCATGACCGGCTCCAGTGTGATGGAGAAAAATGGTGTCAGGGATGCGTCTGCGGTAGCTGCGATCTGATCCAGTGCACCTTCACTCATAAAGTGCGGGAACAGGCTGGATGATACCAGATAGGATGCGGAACCTGCGATCAGAGTGGAGCCATAAGCCAGAGCCACTGTGATCAGGAGAAGCTTCCCTGCACCCTGTGAAAGATCCGCAATACCCATGGTCACATAGGCAAGGATCATCAGCGGGATGACGAATTTCAGAAAGGTACTGAAAAATCCGGAAAGGGTTACAACAAAGCGACAGAAGCCTTCCGGAAGGAACTGGCCGAACAGGATACCTACGATGATGGCAATGATCAGCTTCGGCACAAGTCCGATCTTGATTTTTTTCTTTTCCATTTGGATTCTTTCCTCCTAAGTATGAATTTATTCATTTTGCACAAAAATACGATTGACGTCCTCGTGATTGTATTGTAACATTGACATAAAAATAAGGCAAATTCACAGATTTCATCATCACGATGAAAAAATTTCATAGTAAAAGGGAGAAAATCATGGAAATCCGTCAGTTGGAGACGTTTGTACATGTAGCACAGCTTCAGAGCTTTTCCAGGGCAGCAGAGGTTCTGGGATACACTCAGTCAGCGATCACTGTCCAGATCCGTCTTCTGGAAAATGAGCTGGAAACAAGACTTTTTGACAGAACCGGAAAGCGTGTGGTGCTTACTCCGTCCGGAAAAGAGTTTATGGGGCATGCAAGCCGGATCTTATATGACGTAAATAAAGCAAAAAAGTCAATGAATGATGATGCGGAACTGAAAAATCCATTACATATCGGGACTATTGAATCTCTCTGCACAGCAAAGCTTCCGGCTGTTCTCAGCAAATTTCGTGAGTTTCACCCGAAAGTAAATATGCAGGTGACTATTGATACACCGGAGCAGCTGATACGGATGATGGAGCATAACGGGCTGGATCTTATTTATATACTGGATACCCCAAGGTGGGACCAGAACTGGGTGAAGGTCATGGAGAAGGCGGAGCCGGTAGTATTTGTGGCCTCTGCAGATTCGGAGTTTGCGGGAAAGACGCTGAAGATGGAGGATATCCTGGAAGAGCCTTTTTTTCTCACGGAAAAGAATGCCAATTATCGGCAGGCCCTGGATCAGCAGCTGGCGCTTAAGAAGCAGGCCCTGTCACCGGTACTGGAAATCAGCGATACCGCTTTTATCATCCGCATGCTGGAAAAGAACCACGGACTTTCCTTTCTTCCCTATCTGGCTGTGGAGCGGGATATCCGGAAAGGAAGAATTGCCCTTTTACATGTGGAAGATGTGGAGATATCCATGTACCGGCAGATCTTTTACCATAAGAATAAGTTTAAGACGAGAGAGATGGAGGAGTTTATCCGTCTGGCGGCAGAGTGAAAGTCAGAGCTTGTAAAAACAAATAAAATGTGGCACTATAAAAGAAAAAAACACAGGAGAGAAAAAATGAATCTTATTGAAGAAGCAAAAGCTCTTGGTTTTTCCGACGCAGCGGTCATAAGTACCGATCAGCTTGTATTTGTGCCGGAATACCGGGTTTTCTGCGAGGACAATCTTTGCGGGAATTATGATAAAAACCCGGCATGTCCACCACAGAGCGGCACTGTAGAGGAGATGAAAGAGCATGCGCTGAAATATGAAAAAACGCTGATACTCCAGACAATGCAGGATGGCCTTATGGACTACAAAAAGGCAAAACTTGCTCATAACAAACTGACAGAACAGCTGGCAGAGAAGATGAAAGAAGAGGGAATAACTGATCTTCTGATCATGAGTGCGGGACCTTATAAACATAATTCCTGCATGTCCGCTTACTGTGTGGATGCACAGAAAATGGCAGACGCTGCAGGAATGCTATGCTGGACCAGCGACGGAATGATCCGTTATTTTTCCCAGGTTCTTTTCCGTGGGTAATAAGATGAAGGATTTTGTAAAGGAATATGGGAGAAATAGATGGAATTTTACGAATGCGAGTATCCGTTGACAGAAACAGAAAAAACGTGTAGAGTTTAAATAAATGTAATTACATAAAAAGAATCAGCAGGAGAAAAACCAGAATGGAAAAATCAACAGTTTATTTCACTGATTTTCGTTGTCCGGTGGGAACCAGCCAGCTGGACAAACTGAAAAAACTCTGCGTTGCCGCAGGAATCAAAGATATCGATATGGATGGAAAATTCGTAGCCATCAAGATGCATTTCGGAGAGCTTGGAAATATGGCATTCCTTCGTCCGAACTATGCAAAGGTAGTAGCAGATCTCTGTAAGGAGCAGGGCGGAATGCCGTTCCTGACAGATTGTAATACTCTTTATCCGGGAAGCAGAAAGAATGCACTGGAGCATCTGGACTGTGCAAATCTTAACGGATTTAACACGATCACAACCGGATGCCAGATCATCATCGGTGACGGAGTTCGAGGAACCGATGAAGTAGAAGTTCCGGTAGTAAACGGAGAATACTGCAAAACTGCCCTGATCGGACATGCTATCATGGACGCAGATATTTTTATCAGTCTCAGCCATTTCAAGGGACATGAGACAACCGGCTTTGGCGGTGCTCTGAAGAATATCGGTATGGGATGCGGAAGCCGTGCCGGAAAAATGCAGCAGCATGCCAGCGGAAAGCCGGCCATCCATGAAGATGTCTGTCGTGGTTGCCGCCGTTGTGCGAAAGAGTGCGGAAGTGATGCGATTACATATGTAAACAAGAAAGCAGTTATTGATTACGATAAATGCAAAGGCTGTGGTCGTTGTATCGGGGCCTGCAGCTATGATGCCGTATACAATCCGAATAGCAGTGCAAACGAGCTTCTTGATCGCAAGATGGCAGAGTATGCACAGGCTGTCTGTCACGGACGTCCCCATTTCCATATTGCACTGGTACAGGATATCAGCCCAAACTGTGACTGCCATGGAGAAAACGACGCACCGATTCTTCCGGATATCGGAATGTTTGCAAGTTTCGACCCGGTAGCGCTGGATCAGGCGTGTGCAGATGCCTGTCTGCAGGCAACACCGATTGCAAACAGCCAGCTCGGAGAACATCTGGCAGAAGAAGGATGGCACTGCCACCACGACCATTTCAAAGATTCCAACCCAAACATCGAGTGGAAAGCAACGCTGGATCAGGCGGAGAAGATCGGTCTTGGAACGAGAGAATATGAATTGAAAAGAATAAAATAGGAACTGACGGCCAGACAAGAGAAAAAGATTGACATTTCCGACGGGACATTTCATAATGACGATGATAGTTTGTTAAAACTAACAGGAGAAAGAATATGAGGCACTGGCAGAAACATATGTCAGTGACAAAACCGATGTTACAGAGGGAAAAGAGAGAAAAAGAAGGACTGAATCAGCCGGATTTTTCCGATTATTATAATATCCTTATCGGCTACCAGCCGGGAGAAGAATATCAGGAATTGATCGATCATATGGTAAATAATTCTGCAATCCAGAGCGGAATAACTCCGCAGTCTTCCGACAAAATCCTGACATTGTCGACCTGTACGGGACAGGGCTATGAAAAACGGTTTGCGATACATGCGGTATGTGTGGATACACAGAGTGCAGATGTGAAATGAATGAGAAAATAAAATATGTATACAAAAAGGAGCTGTCGCACGAAAATCAGTGCGTCAGCTCCTTCTTGTATGTCAGAAATTAAAATATTTATTTTCCTTCGGTAGCAAAATACTCCTTCACCAGTTTCACAACGGTTCCCGACAACAGGAACACCGCGATCAGGTTCGGGATCGCCATCAACCCATTAAAGGTCTCTGCGATACTCCACAGAAGTCCAAGTTCCACGGTAGCACCAAGAATCGCTACCAGAGAATACACAACCATAAACGGCTTTACGACCTTCTCACTGGAAAACAGAAACTCGATACATCTTGCTCCATACAGTCCCCATCCGATGATTGTAGAAAAAGCGAAACAACACATCGCAACGGCTGTAAAAACAGAAATCCAACTGCCATATACAGAAGTAAATCCTGATATCGTGAGTTCTGCACCGGCAGCATGTCCATAAGTGACCGGGGTGCCGCTGCACAGAATAACCAGAGCAGTCAGGGTGCAGATGACAATGGTATCGGCAAATACTTCAAAGATACCGAACAGACCCTGTTTCACCGGTTTTCTGGTATCCGCACAGGCATGGGCGATGGATCCGGTACCAAGACCTGCTTCGTTGGAGAAGATACCACGGGAAACTCCTTTTTTCATGCTGAGGAAGAAGCTTCCTACCACACCGCCGGTTACAGCACGCGGGCGAAAAGCACCATAAATAATAGAATAAAAAACATGCGGAATATTACGGAAATTCATAATGACAACACCCAATGCCAGAAGAATATAAAACAGTGCCATAAAAGGAACCAGTTTTTCCGTCACACTTCCGATTCGTTTGATACCGCCAAGAAGGATCAGACCAACCAGGATCGTGATCACGATTCCGATGATCAGATTCAGTGTGCTGACAGACTGATCAGAAATCAGGTGGAAATTGATCAGTGCGGAATCGACAGCCGTTGTGATCGTATTGACCTGTGTGGCATTACCGGTACCGAATACGGTAAGGACACCAAAAGCGGAAAACAGGTATGCCAGCCAGTGCCAGTGTTTTTTCAGACCATTTTTTATATAGTACATAGGTCCGCCGACGAGATCTCCCTGCGCGTTCGTCTCACGGAAATGAACGGCAAGTGTTACTTCGGCGAATTTGGTACACATGCCAAGCAGAGCCGAGATCCACATCCAGAAGACGGCACCAGGCCCACCGATGGCGATGGCACCCGCGACTCCGGAGATATTACCGGTACCGACCGTCGCGGCGAGAGCGGTACAGACTGCCTGGAATGGCGTCAGAGAACCGTCAGATGCGTCTTTTTTTCGGAACATACGTCCGATGGTGGTCTTAATTGCATAGGGAAATTTGCGGATTTGTAAAAAATTGGTGCGGATCGTCAGATACAGACCGACACCGATGATACAGATCATAGCAGGGACTCCCCAGATAAAATTGTTGACCGCCGAATTGATGGATTCGATTGTACTTAACATAGTTTATCCCTTTCTTTGGTTAAAATAAAAACTGATTTGTCCATTTGGCTGAAAAAAGCTGAATAGACTTTATCAGTATAGCATAGTTACGTGCAAAAGTGAAGAAAAAATATCCCCCATAGAGGCTTGTGAAAAAAGAAACAATCATGATATAATGAGCGGAAGAGAGCCAGAGGGAGCTTGCTCACTCTTGGCGAACGGCGAAATTATGGAGTGATGAAATCACGACATAATGGCATTTATGAGTGGATGGTACATGCGCGTATCAGATATAGAGGAAATGGTCGGGTGTACATCTAAGTTAAGCGGAGGAACGGAATATATGGAATTACTGGAACAGATAGAGGACTATTGGACCGACAGAGCCGAAGGGTACTCTCAGGTCAATCAGGAAGAACTGGCGGGAGACAACCGGACGAACTGGAGACGGGAACTTGAGAGTCATTTTCCGGAAGACAGAACAAACGAAACCTATAAGATCCTGGATATCGGAACCGGTCCCGGATTTTTTTCGATTATTCTTGCGGAAGCCGGTTATTCGGTGATGGCGGTGGATTATACGGAAGCCATGCTGGAAGAAGCAAAAAAGAATGCGGGAGCACTTGCCAAGAAGATCACCTATCGTCAGATGGATGCTCAGCATCTTGATTTTGCGGATGAAACCTTTGACGCGGTAGTCAGCCGGAATCTGACCTGGAATCTCGAAGATCCGGCACAGGCGTATAAAGAATGGATGCGGGTACTGAAAAAGGGCGGAGTTTTGTTAAATTACGATGCCAACTGGTATCATCATTTATTTGATGCGGAAAAGAGAGCGGAGTATGAGAAAGACCGTGAGATGGTGACCGAGTCCGGGCTGGAGGATCATTATACCTGTACGGATATCGACACGATGGAAGAGATCGCAAGACAGGTACCGCTCAGCAGGATCGGACGTCCGCAGTGGGATCAGAATGTGTTGGAGAAACTGGGTGCGGAACATATCACAGTAGACGCGGAGGTCTGGAAACAGGTATGGTCCGAGGTAGAAAAAGTGAATTATCATTCTACACCGATGTTTGGTATTGAAGCAGTTAAATAATGAAAGAGGAACATTATGAGAAACGAAAATAAATTTCAGATAGCAGGACAGGAGATAGCCCCGGGAGAGAGATGGCAGGGAATGCTGACGATCGGAGACGGGGAGTTTGGTCTTCCGGCAGCAGTCCTGCATGGAGAAGAAGAGGGAAAGACGGTGCTGATCACGGCTGCTGTACATGCAGGGGAATATGTCGGCGTGGAGACGGCTGTGGAGCTTGCCAATGAATTAAAGATCGAAAAAATCACAGGAACCGTAGTGATCGTGAAAGTGGTCTGTCCTGATGAATTTGAACAGAGAGCGGGAAGTCTCTGTATGGAAGATGGGAAAAATCTGAACTGGCAGTTCCCGGGAGATGCACAGGGGACAAGGACGCAGAGACTTGCCAGTGCGATGGAAAAAGATTTGCACAGTGTGGCGGATTACTATATCGATCTGCACAGCGGAGATAATTATGAAGATCTGACCCCATTTGTATATTATGCGGGAAAAGGAGAAAAAGAAGTTATCGAGATCGCCAGAAAGATGGCACAACATGTGGATGTTCCATATATGGTACGTTCTAATGTGGCGTCCGGCGGTTCTTATAACTATGCTGCATCCTGCGGAATCCCGAGCATCCTGATCGAACGCGGCGGCATGGGACGATGGACGAGAGAAGAAGTAGAATCCAATAAGCGGGATCTGAAAAATATCCTGCGTTACCTCGGTATTTACCGGACAAACCGCGGCTACTGGAACCACTATCCGATGGAAGTGACTGATGTGGTGTATCAGTCAGCGAACCAGGCTGGTTTGTGGTATCCGGAGAAAAAACCGGGCGATATGTTCCTGGAGGGCGAAAAACTTGGAAAAGTGACCGATTACGAAGGAAAAACACTGGAGACAAGTTATGGTGAGTATGATGGTGTGATCCTTTTCCAGACCGGAAGTTTACAGGTCACAAAAGAAGGACCGATGATCGCCTACGGAAGAATTGCCTACGAAGAAGATGACCGGAAAGAGAAAATCGCCGGTTACTGGACGAAACGAAGCTCGGATTTTAAAGAACAGCGAAGAGAAGAACTGCACAGTCCGCTGGCGGGACGCTGGATGGAAGAAATTGATAAGTATTTACCGAAAGAGGAACATCTGCGGATTCTGGATGTGGGATGTGGAACCGGATTCTTCACGATTCTGCTGGCAAAGAGAGGGCATCAGGTAACAGGTATCGATCTGACACCGGATATGATCCTCCATGCGAGAGAACTGGCGAAAGAAGAAGGGGCAGATTGTGAATTTCATGTGATGGATGCGGAAAATCCGGAGTACGATGATAATACCTTTGACTTCGTGATTTCCCGAAATCTGACCTGGACGCTTCCGGATGCGCAGAAAGCCTATAAAGAATGGATGCGCGTGCTGAAACCGGGCGGTGTGCTGTTAAACTTTGACGCCAATTACGGAGCCGTTGATTTTACAGACACCTCAGATCTTCCGAAAAATCACGCTCATAACCAGATTGAAAATACACTGATGCAGGAGTGCGAAGATATCAAACGCCAGCTCTCCATCAGCAATTACGCCCGCCCTGCCTGGGATCTGGAGACTCTCAGTAACAGCGGCGTGCAGCAGTTCCAGATTGATGTGGGAGTCAGCCAGCGTGTCTATATGGAAAAAAATGCGTTCTATAATCCGACCCCATTATTTGCAGTCTGTGGAAAAAAAGGTGACTTATGATCGATATCAAACAGTTAAAATGCTTCATAACCTGTGCAGATGCCGGCTCTTTCAGCGAGGCGGCATCTGTTTTGTATACCACGCAGTCCAGCGTGAGTAAAGTGATCCGGGCACTGGAAGAGGAGATGCAGGCATCCCTTTTCGTCAGAAATCCCCACGGAATCAGCCTGACACCAAACGGTAAACAGGCGTACGCTTACGCCAGCCGTGTACTGGAAAATGTGGAAGCGATGGCAGAACTGTCCACTGTGGGAGACACCCAGTGGCTGAATATTTCGTTCAATCCGAGTTCCTGGATGGCGGATTGCTTTGTAAAATTCTATCAGTTGCATGAAAAAGAAAACCTGCACTGTCAGGCACACACGGGAAAAATGCGTGAAGTGCTGGAACGCATCCATGAATACAAAGACGAACTCGGCTTCCTCTACGTGACCACCCGCCAGCAGACCGATCTGCAATACCTGCTGGTACGAAAACAACTGGAATTCGTCCCCCTAAAAGAACTGGACACCTGCCTGTACCCCGGCGGCGGACACCTGCAAAAAGAGGGAAAACCGCTCACCCAGGAAGAAATTCAGAATCTACATTATATCCAGAACTTCCTCGAAGACGCCAGCAACTACGAAGGCTGGAAACTGGACACAGACGACAACCTGACCCTCGGTAAAATCGACGTCTCCGTCGTAACCAACAGCGACTACATCATGGAAAAAATGCTGGATCACGGAAACCTCGCCAACATCAGCGGTGACACTCTCACCCCAGCCAAAACAAAATCCCGCCCCAGCATCCGCCTCACCCACGAGTCCAGCAAAATAACCTTCGGCTATGTAAAACGCGAAAACACCCCCCTAACCCCACTCGCCGAAACCTTTTTAACTTATATCAAACAGGAATTAACAGAAGAATAAAGAACAAAAAGCGACTAATTTCATATATGTATAATATAGCATATAAAAAATCAGTCGCTTTTTACTATCTGATATCTTTAAATTTCCATCCACGTCAGTTTTAGCCAGTAACCAGAAACGAATCCCGGGATCTGTTTCGTCCCCTAGCCAAAACCTCCACAAAAACCCCTTGACATCTCCAAATCCCATATACTACAATATCTACCGTATGAGCAAAAACCCAATCCGGTTCCTACATATATAAAAGCAACCGGAATTCAAATAACAAACCAACAAAACCCAATTCGAAAAATGGAGGAAAACCCCTGTGACAGACTACACAAAAGAAATCCAAAAACGGCGAACCTTCGCCATCATATCCCACCCTGATGCCGGAAAAACCACCCTGACTGAAAAATTCCTTCTCTACGGCGGCGCCATCAACCTCGCCGGAAGCGTAAAAGGAAAAGCAACCGCCCGTCACGCCGTATCCGACTGGATGGAAATCGAAAAAGAACGAGGAATCTCCGTAACATCCTCCGTACTCCAGTTCAACTACGATGGCTACTGCATCAACATCCTGGACACCCCGGGACATCAGGACTTCTCCGAAGATACCTATCGAACCCTGATGGCAGCCGATTCCGCCGTCATGGTCATCGACGCATCCAAAGGAGTGGAAGCACAGACCAGAAAACTCTTCAAAGTCTGTGCCATGCGCCACATCCCGATCTTTACATTTATCAATAAAATGGACCGCGATGCCAACGACACCTTCGAACTCTTAGACGATATCGAAAAAGAACTCGGTATCCCGACCTGCCCGGTCAACTGGCCGATCGGATCCGGAAAAAAATTCCGCGGTGTCTATGACCGAGATACCAAAAAAGTACTGACCTTCTCCGATACCATGAAAGGAACCAAAGAAGGCCATATCGAAGAAATCGATATCGACGATGCAAAAATCGACGAAGTCATGGATGAAGATCAGAAAGAACAGCTGATGGATGAGGTCGAACTGTTAGACGGCGCAAGCGCAGAATTTGACATGGAAGCTGTAAGCTGCGGAAAACTCTCTCCGGTATTCTTTGGATCTGCTCTGACAAACTTCGGTGTGGAAACCTTCCTGCAGCATTTCCTGACGATGACCACCTCACCGCTGCCAAGAACCGCAGACTGTGGCGTGATCAATCCGATGACGGAAGAATTTTCCGCGTTTGTCTTTAAGATTCAGGCAAACATGAACAAAGCCCACAGAGACCGAATCGCATTTATGCGTATCTGCTCCGGCAAATTCGATGCCGGAATGGAAGTCTACCATGTACAGGGCGATAAAAAGATGCGACTTTCCCAGCCACAGCAGATGATGGCACAGGATCGCCATATCGTAGAAGAGGCGTATGCCGGAGATATTATTGGCGTTTTCGACCCGGGTATTTTCTCCATCGGAGATACCGTGTGCACACCGGGTAAAAAATTTGCCTACGAAGGAATACCGACCTTTGCACCGGAACACTTTGCAAGAGTCCGTCTGTTAGACAGCATGAAACGAAAACAGTTCGTCAAAGGTCCTGTCGAAGTCATTTTCCGCTGGAACGACGGCCTGGACGTGGACAATCACGCCGCCATGGGCAAGGCGTTTGTGGACGCCATGAAAGGCTACTTACTGCCGGACGACAACCGGGAATGGGTGCGGAAAGTTTCTCATGAATTTTGGGAAAACGAGAGTATACAGGTGGAGGTAAGGCCCTATGGGCGAACTTGAACAATACCTAGTCCCCATCCGCCGTTACTCTGCTAACCCCTGTATGGATTGTTGTTGCCCGATCAATCAGTGCCCATGGCTGCGGGAAGAGAAACCTGTACCGGGATGGACGGCCAAGAAACGGACGTTTGTTGTTGGCAGATGCCGGGGCGGCGTAAAGCATTGGGTGACTACATACGCCATCGAGAGCTGCCCGCTGGAAAGGAAGAGAGCATGATGGATGATACAAAGCGCGCCCTGCTGGGCGACCACGAGGCGGCGAATCTTACTCACCTCTCCCTGTTCTCCGGCATCGGTGGCCTTGATCTGGCGGCGGAAATGGCTGGCTTTAAAACCGTAGGACAATGCGAGTGGGCGGACTATCCGACAAAGGTGTTGGAAAAGCATTGGCCGGATGTGCCGAGATGGCGGGATATTCGGACACTGACAGGAGAGAGTTTTTATGAAAGAACAGGATTTCGAACAGTTGACATTATTTCGGGCGGATTCCCCTGTCAGCCGTTTTCCGTTGCCGGGAAGCGACGAGGCAAGGAGGATGACCGTTACCTCTGGCCTGAAATGCTTAGAGTTATATCAGAACTCCGGCCCGCTTGGGTCGTTGGTGAGAACGTTGCTGGGATCGTCAATATGGCGCTCGACCAGGTGTACGCTGACTTGGAAAACGAAGGTTACTCCGTCCAAGCGTTTATTATTCCGGCTTGTGCCGTCGACGCCCCGCACAGGCGCGACAGATGCGCGATTATCGGGTGTAGAGCGCTGGAAAGAAAACATAACGGGAGAGGACGGAGAACCTATTCTTTGGAAAACTCCGATTGCTTCAGATTCAGCGAACAGGGAGTTTTATCACAACAGCCGGGGCGAACCAAACTTGAGCGGGATGGTAAAGATGTGGCCTACCCCGAAAGCATCGGACTGCAAAGGGAGCGGCCCGCCCGGGAGCAAATCGGCGGAGCACGACCTGAAAAAGCACAACCTGAAGGGCGTTGTGATGTTTTATCCGACACCGACCACGGGAGCCGGTCTATGTGGCGGAACAGGGAACTTTCAGCAGTTGAAGAAGCTGGAGGCGTCTGGACAGATCACGGAGGAAGAACGACGGAATATGTCACAGGGGAATGGTGGCCAGCTGAACCCGGTGTTTGTCGAGTGGTTGATGGGGTTCCCAATCGGGTGGACAGACTTAAATGCCTCGGAAACGCAGTAGCCCCACCGCAGTTCTATCCGGTGTTTCAGGCCATAGCGGACATAGAGAGGGGTATTGTACATGGATGATATCAAATTAGCCATGCTCGGAAATAAAGATGCTGCGAAGCGGCTGACGGATGCGGGGGTGCTGGTGCCGTGCCCTATGTGCAGAGGACAGGCAAGGGTGCGGAACGAACGTTACTATCAGCCAAATGTCCGCAGAAATGTGATCTGCATGAAATGTTTTACGAACAGCGGATGGTATAAGACGGAACACGAAGCCCGCCTCGCCTGGAACACCCGCGCACCGATTCTGAGTGCGGAGGAAATTCAAAAATTGGAGGAGAACACATGAAATCTGCAAGGATTTACACCAATGACCTGAACCGGCTAATTGCGGCTACCAAGTCTTTTGTGAGTGATAGTGATCATCGACCCTGCAACCAGTACATCAAATTGGAGTTTCATGCGGCAGACAATCAGGTCGTGGCAATGGCCGTTGACGGATATCGGATGTCTGTAGAACATTCCGTTATCAGTGATTGCGACGAGGACTTTGTGGCGTTCATTAAGAGCAATACCAAACTCCGCAATAAGCAGTATGCAACCATCTCTCTGACCGAGGATGGGAAAGAGGCTGTAATCCGGTGCGGTGGGTTCTCGTTCGGATATATCCAGCCGCAGGACAGCGGATTTGAATGGGAAAAGGCAATCCCAACCAGCGAGGTAAAGTATCGAATTGGCTTCAATGGGAATTACCTTCTGTCTGCATTGCAAGCGGCGAAAGTCTCTGCTGACGGCAGTTTTAGGCAACCGGTCATTTTAGAATTTCGCAGCAATATTGAGCCGATTCTTCTCCGTACCAATAAGGAGGACATTAAGATGGTTCTTCCTGTTCGTATCAAGGAAGATTGAGCGGAGGAGATGGAGATGCTGGAGGGGATCAAGATGGAAGTGGAGATGGTGATGAAAAGGATGGAGGTCCTGAACGATGCGGATTGAGCGCAAGCGCTATGTGGTCATGCGGAAAAACAGAACAGAGGTCTGGTGCGGTCTAGCAAAGCATTTTAGTTTTCGTCCCATATCGGAAATAAGAGACGTTTCCGTAAAGACATATCGTTCTGAGGCGCAGGCTAGAAGCGGCTGTTCTTCGTGGGACAAAGACTTTGAAGTCGTTCCGGTAATCGAGACGATTGCGACAGAGGAGGCGCTGAAAGATGGAAGAGTTTGATTGCAAGAAGTGCCTGCACGAAAAGGTATGTGCGCTGTGGGCGAGCCGAGAATCGCAGAACGCAAGCTGTTTCTGTACGGATGGGTGTGATTACTTCACGCCCACCCTCACCCAGCCGAACGAACCGCTGACGCTGGAGCAGTTGCGGGAGATGGACGGGGAGCCGGTGTGGTTTGACACTATAAAGCGGTGGGGAATTGTTAGGGTGTGTGGTTATGGAATTTCTGTTCTAACAAAGAGTGGAGAATACGATGTTACGCGAATGAAATTCTACCGCCGCCCGCCGGAGGGAGAGGCCAATGCTTGAGGTTTGCCCTATCACACTAAAAGAGGCCAATGCCTTTGTAGAGCAGCACCATCGCCACCACAAGCCGGTCACGGGTCATAAATTCTCTGTTGGCTGTACCGACGGGGAGAAAATCGTAGGTGTTGCCATTGTAGGCCGTCCGGTAAGCCGGTATCTTGATGACGGGTGGACGCTGGAGGTCAACCGTCTCTGTACCGACGGAACCAGAAATGCCTGCTCAATGCTCTATGCAGCTGCTTGGCGGGCAGCCAGAGCGATGGGCTACCACAAACTGATCACCTACATCCTGGACAGTGAGCACGGGACAAGCCTTAAGGCGGCGGGCTGGCGATGTGTGGGGCGGGCTGGTGGTCTGCGGTGGACCGGAAAACGCAGGCCAGAAGTGGATTTGTACCCCGCACAGATGAAGATCAAGTTTGAAATCGACGACGGGAAACGCCCGCCGGAGGGAGAGGAGTACACCTGATGGACTACGAAAAGCTTGTGGCTGACTTAAAAGATTGGTTGCCACCAGAAAGTAAGAAAATCCCATACGGAGAACTAGTCGGCGCGCCATATCCATACAACCTGCAAGGCCCATTGGTGTATGCTGACGAGGTATGTAACTTAGTGGAAGAAGCTGCGGATGCTATCACCGCCCTGTTGAATGAAAACGCCAGACTGAAAAACAGGAAATCAATGTGGAGGAAACTGTTGGAGGCGGTTAAAAGCGCCTTTGGCTGGGAGGACAAAGCAGAGGAGGAAACCTGATGGACATTGAGAAGATATGCGCATCGTTGCGTGTGCTGCCAACCACAGAAGAGCTTTTGACGGCAGAGAAGGCCCTGTATGCGCTCCAGGCCGAAAATGAGAAGCTGCGGACTGAGTTGGAAAAAGAAGCAGCAGCCAGAAAAAAGCAAGCAGACATCCTTTGCGAGTTGAGAGGTCAAAAATACGAACAAATGTCGGTTATCGACCGACTGCGCTCCGAGCTGAACGACCTGCGTGCCCAGTGGGATATGTATGGCGGAGATGTTGGCATTACAGCCACGTTTTCCGAGCTGGAAAAGGTGAAGCGGGAACGGGATGCGGCAGTAGATTGCATCTACAAAATCGAGGATGCCCTTGACCGGGGAAATGACAATGACTGGGCCAGAGAGCATATTTCGGAATGGGAGAGCCAGAAGGAGGGCTGACATGAAAAAGCGTAAATACTACCGCAAGTGCGGTATCTGTGGGGAACGGTATGAGCAGAGCGAGATGGTGAGAGATGAATGTTCTCCCACTGGCTGGATTTGCTTTGACTGTTGCATGGGCGTACACCCGGAGTATGAGGAGGACTGACATGAAGCGGCTGACATACTTTGACGGCGGGAAATGGCGGCTCAAAATTGGCGACACGGAGCATTCCGGCCAATGGGTTGACCGCCTCGCCGCCTACGAGGACATTCTGGGAGGCGAGTATGATCTGGACCGTCTGCGCGAACTGGCCCAGGCTGACAGAGAGGGGCGGTGCGTGGTGCTGCCTGCGACACCAGACCAAATTATTTATCGGTGGCGCAAAGGTGATGATTGCCCGAGCGTAAGCCGTCTTGATGGCGTACAAATTAACGCAGATGGAGAGATTACATATCCGATTTGGTGCGGTCATTTGACACCTGAAGATTTCGGCAGAACCGTGTTCCTCACCCGCGAGGAAGCCGCACTACGGAGGGAGCAGGATGGAGAATAAAACTATACCGCCGATGTATCCCGCTGAATTTGTCGAACGGGAATTAGGGATTAGAACTGACTGCTATAACCACAGCTGCCCATTCAGGGTGAATGATACCAGCAACGCCAACCGTTGCGAGTGTACGGCCTGCCCGAATCGGTGTACGGGCGATTTCTCCATTGCGTGGAACCGGACGCTGACAGATGAAGAGTTGGAAATCATTCAACGGATTGTGGACGATCACGAACGGAGGTGGAGCGAATGAAGGAGTACATCGAGAGGGCGCTTGCCGTGCAGGAACTTGAAGTTTTGCG
>OGRJ01000933.1_pt1 | contig 26292 bp, 19 predicted proteins | sample 1553411 | NCBI WGS metagenome assembly OGRJ01 (sample SAMEA2580084, study PRJEB22360) | human gut metagenome | biome: human gut; feature: human-associated habitat; material: faeces | place: Denmark | collected 2008/2010
TTACAGGGAAAAACAGGACTCTTTACAACAGGGGAGGGCATATGGTAAACTGCTAGGCGTTGTAAATCGGAGCAAAAATGGAAGGCCGCGTTGGAAGACGGAACGCGGCGCATGCACAGGAGGATTGCGCATGAACGCAACGATGGTATTGTCCCTCATGGGAGGATTGGGCCTGTTTCTCTTCGGCATCAAGACCATGGGCGATGGTCTGGAGACCGCGGCAGGCAACCGCATGAAGCACCTTTTGGAAATTCTGACCCGCAACAAGCTGACCGCTGTCCTGATCGGCGCTTTCATCACCGCCGTCATTCAGTCCAGCAGCGCAACCACCGTCATGGTGGTCGGCTTTGTGAACGCGGGTCTTTTGCAATTAAGTCAGGCCATCGGCGTCATCATGGGCGCGAACATCGGCACCACCATTACCTCGCTGATGCTGTCGGTGGAGATCGACTTCGCCATTATCTTCACCGCCATCGGCGCGGTGCTGCAGTTGGCGGGCAATCGCCCCGCCGTCAAGCTGGGCGGACAGATCGCCATGGGCCTGGGCATGCTGTTTCTGGGCATGGACATGATGTCCTCCGCCATGGAGCCTCTGCGGGACTGGAAGGGCTTTCAGGATATGATGGTCTACGCCGCCAACCCGGTGGTGGGCGTACTGGTGGGTGCGCTGGTGACGGCCCTTCTGCAAAGCAGCGCGGCCAGCATCGGTATTCTGCAATCGCTGGCTGCGGCGGGCGCCGTCGGTCTGAATCCCTCGCTGTTCATCCTGTTCGGCCAGAATATCGGCACCTGCGTCACGGCGCTGCTGTCCAGCGTGGGCGCGCAGCGAAATGCCAAGCGCGCGGCGCTGGTGCATCTGTATTTTAACGTCATTGGCACAGCCATCTTCATGGCCGCCTTCTACAGCCTCAACGCGCTGGTTCAGTTCCCGTTCATGGGTCAGGCGGTGAATGCCGCGGGCATCGCCGTGGTGCACACGGTGTTTAATGTGTTCGCTACGCTTATTCTGCTGCCGTTCTCGAAGGTGCTGGAGAAGCTTGCCTGCCTCACCGTGCCGCCCACCCAGGCGGAGAAGGCCGCCGCGCGAGAGAGCGCGGGCCCTGCGAAGCGACTGGACGAGCGTTTTCTGCAAAGCCCCGGCATCGCGCTGGAACAGTGCGGTGTGGCTGCGCGCGACATGGCCGCCCGCGCCCAGCGGGCGCTGGGCCTTGCAATTGGGCTTTTGAGCAGGTATGATGAAGAAAAGGCCGCGCAGGTGGCAAAGCTGGAGACACAGGTGGACGGCTATGAGGATGCCCTGGGCACCTATCTTGTGAAGCTGAGCAGCTGCGAGCTTTCAAGCGGGCAAAGCCGCGAGGTGTCGCTGTACCTGCACTGTCTGGGCGATTTTGAGCGCATCAGCGACCATGCGGTGAACGTGATGGGCTCGGCCAAAGAGCTGTACGAAAAGGGCCTTGCTTTTTCGAAACAGGGCATGGCAGAGTTGGAAGTGTACACCAGCGCGGTGACGCGCATCCTGAACCTGGCCGTCACGGCCTTTGACGCGCAGAACGAGGACGCCGCCCGCGCCGTAGAGCCGCTGGAGACGGTGATAGACGAGCTGCGCGAAGAATTGAAGGACCGCCATGTGCAACGCCTGCGCACCGGTGTTTGCACCATTGAGATGGGCTTTATCCTCACCGATGTGGTGACGGACTGCGAGCGCGTGGCAGACCATTGCTCCAACATTGCAATGACGCTGCTGCAAATGCAGCAGGACGAAAGCTCTGCACCGCATGCCTACGCAAAAACACTGGAGGCCCAGGCACCGGAATTTTTCCGCAGCAAAAGCCGCCGCTTTGCCGAAGAATACGCGCTGCCGCCGCAGGCCTGACGGCGCACACAGAAGGGGGCCATTACCATGCCGCTTATTTATATCGTGGAAGATGATGCCAACATCCGTGAGATTGAGCAGTTCTCGCTGGAGAGTGCCGGCTATTCAACGCGCGCGTTTACCTGCGCCAAGGATTTTTACGCAGCCCTGCTGGAAAAGGCGCCTTCGCTGTGCCTTCTGGACGTGATGCTGCCCGATGAGGACGGCCTCACCATTGTGAAAAAGCTGCGCGCGGGCGCAGCCACAAAGCACCTGCCCGTGCTGATGGTGACGGCAAAAACAGCCGAGCTGGACAAGGTGAAAGGCCTTGATGGCGGCGCAGACGACTATATGACCAAGCCCTTTGGCGTGATGGAGCTTATCAGCCGTGTGAAGGCGCTTTTGCGCCGCGCGGGCGGCGAGGAAAAGCTTCTTAGCTGCGGCGAAGTGGTGATGGACGAGACTGCCCGCCGCGTGACGGTGGGCGGCGCGCCGTGCGAGCTGACGTACAAGGAATATGAGCTTTTGAAGTACATGCTGGCAAACGCGGGCCTTGTGCTGCGGCGCGAGGCTATCCTCGAGCGCGTGTGGGGCACAGATTACGAGGGCGAGAGCCGCACGCTGGATATGCACATCAAAACGCTGCGCCAGAAGCTGGGCAGCGCGGGCGCCCATATCCGCACCGTGCGAAGCGTGGGCTACAGCTTTGAAAAGGAGCAGGCGCCATGAGGCGCAAGCTGAACCGCAGGTTTTTTCTGGTGACGGCGCTGGCCGTGTGCCTTACTCTGGTGCTTACCGCGGGCATCTGTTACGAGATGTTCCGTGCACAGGTGATGAAGGCCCTTGCCGCCTGCGCGCACCTGCTGGCCGCCGAAGGTACTGTGCTGCCCCGCGAAGAGGCCGTGCTGGGGCAGGACGGCCTGCGTGTGACGCTGATAGGCCCGGACGGCGGCGTGCTGTACGACACCGATGCCGCCGCAGCCCAGATGGAGAGCCATTCAAACCGCCCCGAGGTGCAGCAGGCCCAGCAGACGGGCGAGGGCAGCGCCGTGCGCCGCTCGTCCACGCTGGGGCAGAACACATTCTACTATGCCGTGCGCACCGAAAGCGGCAGCGTGCTGCGTGCAGCCAAAGACGCACACGGCATTCTGCTGGTGTTTGCAAAGGCCCTGCCCGCGGCACTGGCGACCGGTGCGGTGCTCATTGCGCTGGGCATGGTGCTTTCGCGGCGGCTTTCACGCAGCTTTGTGGCGCCCATCGAGCGCCTTGCCCATGATATGGACAGCGCGGGCGAGCAGCAGACAGCCGCCTCTTACCCGGAGCTTGTGCCCCTGATGGACACCATCCGCAGCCAGCATGAGGCCATTGTGAAAAACGCCGATATGCGCCAGGAGTTCACGGCCAATGTCTCGCACGAGCTGAAAACACCTCTGGCCGCTATCTCCGGTTATTCCGAGCTCATTGCCAGCGGCATGGCAAAAGGGGAGGATGCCAAGCGCTTTTCAGAGGAAATCCACAAAAGCGCCGACCGCCTGCTCACCCTTATCAACGACGTTATCCGCCTGTCTGAGCTGGACGCGCAGGGCGTGAGCCGCACGGAGGAAACGGTGGAGCTTTTGGCCGTGGCGAAGGAATGCGCCGACCTTTTGGATTATTCTGCCGCAAGGCGCGGCGTTGCCATTGCGGTGCGGGGCGAGGCTGCCTTTGTGCGCGCGGCCCGGCGCGACGCGGAAGAGCTCATCTACAACCTGTGCGACAATGCCGTCCGCTATAACAAAGAGCACGGCAGCGTCACCGTCACGGTTGAAAATACGCCCGGCGGCGCGCGCCTGTGTGTGTGCGACACGGGCATCGGCATTGCGCCGGAGGATCTGCCGCGGATTTTCGAAAAAGGCTACACGGGCTGCAACGGCCGCGCAGACAAGCGGTCAACGGGCATCGGACTGTATCTGTGCCGCCAGATCATGGAGAAACTTTCGCATACCATCCGCATCGAGTCGGAGATGGGAGTGGGAACGAAGGTGTATCTTGGGCTGGATACCGTATCCCTGTAGTACATAGAGAGCTTCGCCGGGAATCTTACAGAAATGTAAGGTTGCCGGTCTTTTTGTAAGATGATCCTAAGGCAGAAGAGGGCGCGGACGGGTATAATAAGCCTTGTCAATTAAGAAAACAGTTCAGACAGAAAGGAAAATGTGACATGGCAATTCTGGAAGTAGAACATCTGAAAAAAACATATACCACGCGCCTTGGCAGCAACCGGGTGGAAGCGTTGAAAGACGTTAATTTTACAGTGGAACGGGGCGAATTTGTTGCAATCATGGGCGAATCGGGAAGCGGAAAAACGACGCTTCTGAACCTGCTCGCGGCACTCGACAAGCCAACCGGCGGACAGGTGCGGTTAAATGGAAAAAATCTCGGCGAATTAAAAGAGAAGGAGATTGCCGGATTCCGCCGCGAAAACTTAGGTTTCGTGTTCCAGGACTTCAACCTGCTCGATACCTTTTCCCTGCGTGACAATATTTATCTGCCGCTCGTGCTGGAAGGAAAAAAATACGAGGAGATGAGTCTTCGGGCAGAGCCGATTGCGAAAAAACTCGGCATCACCCAGATCCTCAATAAATACCCATATGAGGTGTCCGGCGGACAGAAGCAGCGTGCAGCCGTTGCGCGTGCGCTGATTACCAATCCAGAGCTGGTTCTTGCGGATGAGCCTTCCGGCGCGCTCGATTCCCATGCAGCGGATGGCCTCATGAAACTGTTCGGGGAGATCAACGAGGAGGGCCAGACGATTGTTATGGTAACGCACAGTGTGAAGGCGGCCTGCTCGGCGAAGCGTGTGCTGTTCATCAAGGACGGCGAGGTCTTCCACCAGCTGTATCGCGGTTCTTTAGGGCGCGATGAGATGTATCAGAAGATCTCCGATACGCTGACAATTCTTGCGACGGGTGGTGAACGGGATGAATAATCTGCTGTATGCCAGACTGGCAAAAACAAATTTGAGCAAAAACCGTCAGAATATTCTTCCGTATCTGCTGTCATGCATCGGCACGGTGGTGATGTTTTTTATCATGGATACACTGGCGCAGGGAAGTGGCTTTGATTCCATGATCGGAAAAGATACGATCCTGACAGTGATGGGGATGGGAACCTATATCATTGGCCTGTTCGCGGTGATTTTTCTGATCTACAGCAACAGTTTTCTGGCAAAAAGAAGAAAAAAAGAGTTCGGTCTGTTCCAGATTCTCGGCATGGAGAAAAAGCATCTGGCGAAGATCCTCTTTTTTGAGAGTCTGTATCTGTGGGCGGCATCGCTTGGAATCGGTATTCTGCTCGGTGTGTTGCTGTACCGCCTGCTGTTTCTGGTGCTGATGAAGCTGACCGGACTGAACGGAACAATTGGTTTTGCGTTCAGTGCAAAAGCCGTGGGAAGTACGATGCTGCTGTTCGGCCTGACTTTTGTGATCAATTTTCTCTTAAGCCTTCGCCAGATCCACGTCTCACAGCCGGTCGAACTGCTGCACGGCGGCGCGCAGGGTGAGCGGGAACCGAAAACGAAGCTTTTGACGGCGGTTCTTGGATTCATGCTTCTTGGTGTTGGCTATTATCTGGCTCTGACCAGCCAATCCTCGATGGACGCACTTGATAAGTTTTTTAATGCAATCGCCTTGGTTATGGTGGGAACGTACTGCCTGTTTTCTGCTGGAAGTATTGCATTTTTGAAAATTCTGAAGAAAAACAAGAATTACTATTACCAGACACGCCATTTTACAAGCATTTCGGGCATGCTGTACCGCATGAAGCAAAATGCGGTCGGTCTTGCGAATATCTGTATTCTGTCAACGGGTGTGCTTCTGGTTATCTCCATCAGCACATGTTTGTGGACGGGGATTGAGGAGGTTACCTATACGCGGTTTCCACATCAGATTTCGATCGAAGCAAATACTGGCGTGAGCGGCATTATGAAGACGGTGGAGCCGGTCAGTCAGAAGATGATAGAGGAAGTGAAAACTGGGATTGATCAGCATCTGGAAGAAAAGCAGCTCAGAAAAAAGTATGAAAGTGATCAGAGATACTATGTGATGCTTGCTGATGTAGATAGAAACAAAGTAGAAAAAACACAGTCAGATGATGCTGCGGCGAGTACACTGATAAAGATTATGGAAGAGTCGGAGTACAATCAGGTAACCGGCGAACAGGTAGAGCTGGAACCAGGGCAGGCTCTGGTTTTTCAGGCAAAACAGAAAAATTATGGATATGACACGATTGAACTGGGAAATCAGACGTATGAAGTAAAAAAATGGAATACCGATAAGAAATCGTACATTCTGGATGAGAAGACGCAAGTGTATGAGACAATGACGGTGGTGACGCGGAACCATGAAGCAAAGGAAGCGTATGCAGCTGTGCAGGGAAAGGAGCCAGAAGGATACAGTTGGGAATATGCTCTGGATCTTATCGGGGATGCCGGCGAACAGATCACAGTTGGAGATGAGATTGAGACGATACTGACGGAGTCATCTTTTAACGGATGGGTGGAAGTGCGCGAAAAAGAGCGCAATACGGTTTACAGTCTGTATGGTTCACTTCTGTTTTTAGGTGTTTTCGTCGGTACGCTGTTTTTGATGGGTGCCGTTATGATTATCTATTACAAGCAGGTTTCAGAAGGCTTCGATGACCGAAAACGATTCCAGATTATGCAGAAGGTCGGCATGAGCCGCAAAGAAATCCGTCAGACGATTCAGTCACAGGTGGTAACGGTCTTTTTCCTGCCGCTCGCGGTGGCAGTGGTGCATACAATGGTAGCGTTTCCATTGACCAGGCGTATCATGGCAATGCTGAATTTCCCGGACAGCAATCTATTCCTGGCTGCAACAGCGATTACGATTGCGGCGTTTGCCGTGGTTTACCTGATTGTCTATGTGCTGACGGCGCGGGCGTATTACAAAATTGTGGAATAAGAAGATGTACTTTTTTTAATACATCGAAGCGTCTTTGAAAAAAACTTAACAAAAAAATAATAAGAAAAAGACATCCGGCGCAGACGGAAAATCTGTGGAGGATGTCTTTTTTGTTGTTCTATTTATAAATGCCGTTGACGGTAACTTTGAAAAGAGCTTCCTTTCCGTTGAGTTCGTCTTTTCCATAGTCTTCCGGGAAAGTGACGGTTACATCTACGCTGTCGCCCGGGTGATGGCCGATGAGCTGTTCTTCAAAGTCATCGATGTAAGTGTGGGAGCCGATCACAAGATCAGCGCCGTTTCCTTTTGTGTTTCCACCTTCAAATTCCACGCCGTCAATGGAGCCGACATAGTCGATATTGACGGTATCACCGTCCTCAATGGTGAGGGAAGTGTCGGTCTGCAAAGAGGCAGAAGCCGAAGTGGAGGCTGATGAGGCGGATGCGGCCGATGAGGCTGTGGAGGTATCCTCCGAGGCACTTTTGACAGAGAGTCGTTTGGAATCGAGTACGCTGGCAATAATAAGGCCGACGATCACAACGATAATCAGAGCCGGTCCGGCCCAGCTCCAGATCTTTTTGTAATGCGCTACTTTCGCTTCGTGCTCCCGCTCTTTGGCACGCCGTTCCTTGGCAGCTTTTCTGTTTTCTTTGTTCATAAAAAGGATCTCCTTTGCACTTTTACGACTGCAATCGTATTTTATAATATCAAGTATATCATAAAAATATGGTAAAAGTGTGAAAAAAATAACACGATCCAACATTGTCAATGCTCAAAAATGACGATATAATGAGTGCAAGTGAGCCAACTGAAAATTTATTTTCAGTTGGCGAACGACGAATGTCGCTTACGCGATAGCGTAAGATTGAGTGCAAGTGAGTCAAACGAAAATTTATTTTCAGTTGGCGAACGACGAATGTCGCTTACGCGGCAGCGTAAGATTGAGTGCAAGTGAGAAAACGCGGCGAGTAAGGGAGTGAATAAAATGGATGACTGGAGTAGTTTCAGAACGACGACATCCGAACAGCAGCGCCTCCGGGCTGCACTTTCCGGCTTTTGTGAATCGCAGGATCTTCCGGAAGAACAGCGAGCCGCATATACCGCATACCTGCGGAAACGCATCCGTTCCGCTGTCGAAATGCTGATTCGTGAGGATGATTTTTCAAAGCTGGAAAATATTCTGCAGACCGGATGGCTGTCCGATGCAGACCGAAAACGTTTTCTCAGCCTTGCCGCCGACCAGCAGAAATGGCAGGCCTTCCGCATTCTCCTGAACCGGAGCTCACAGGATCCGATGCAGGAGAATACGGAAAGCAGAAAAACAGAAGCTGCGTTTCAAAAAGAAAAGCCCACAAAAGAAAAAGAAGCGCTGGCGCTCCGGCTTTTCGAAGAAGCCCGCAAAAACCTCTGCTGGCTGTACCCGGAACTTGGTGAAGCGATTCTTTTCTTTCAGCATCAGCCATCCGGCAGGACAAAAGCCATCACATCCGACGGTCATACGATATATTTTAACTCCGATTTTGTACTCCGCATGTGTGCCGAAAATTCATCGTTCCTCAAGGAAGGCTATCAGCACCTGCTGCTGGAATGCATCCGCCGGTTTGGAAAAGAAACACCGGAGCCGGAAAAAGAAGAACAGTCCCCGGTTTCATGGCTGATGCCGGAAAAAGAAAAACAGTCTCCGGTTTCATGGCTGGTGCCGGGAAAAGGGACGGAACTTATCGAGTCTTTTCAACCAGTCTGGAAACGTGCTGCCCGCAAGTTGGCGGAAAACTACGGCACCGGCGGCCTGCGGCGAGGCCAGAACCGTGGTGGAAAAAAAGAAACCCTGTCCGAGATCGAAAAAAGAGCGTACAATTACCGCAGCTTTTTAAAACAATTCACCGTCACCCGTGAGGAGATGGAACTGGACCTCGACAGTTTTGACCCAGTCGCCTACCATTACGGCCTGGAGCACTACGGCAGTCTCCCTTTCATCGAGCCGCCGGAGACGCGAGAGGGAAACCGTCTCGAAGAGCTGGTTATCGCGATCGACACATCCGGTTCGTGCAAAAAAGAAATCGTAGCAAAATTTCTCGGTGAGACGCGCAGCATTCTTGAAGAAAAAGAAAACTTCTTTTCCCGATGGAACGTCTGCCTGATCCAGTGCGACAGCTTCGTACAGGATGTCACGATGATCCATTCACCGAAAGAATGGGAAGCTTACCGTGAAACAATTACCATCAAGGGCCGGGGCGGAACCGATTTCCGTCCTGTCTTTCAGAAAGTGGAAGAGTTGCGGAAACAGCATGTATTCCGAAACTTAAAAGCGTTGATCTATTTTACCGACGGAGACGGAATTTATCCCGAACAAAAGCCAGATTACGAGACGGCATTTGTCTTTGTCAGACAGACCGAAAAAATGAATCTTGTCCCAAAATGGGCAAAAAAACTGCTGACAGAAGAATGTACTCTTTGAACACAACTGACAAAAAAGCATCTCGCAAAATCAAACACAGAAAGATTTCGAGAGTACATAAAGAGTGCACAAGATAAGAGAGAACATATGAATATACAAGAAGCAAAAGAGACAATTGAAAAAGCCCTGCGCGCATACTTTGCAAGAGATGAAATTGGTTTTCCACTGGTTCCCCTCCGGCAGCAGCGTCCCATTCTCCTGATCGGCCCGCCGGGCATCGGAAAAACGGCAATTATGGAGCAGATCGCAGAAGAGTGCGGTGTGGGGCTTGTCGCCTACACGATGACACACCATACGCGTCAGAGTGCCATGGGCCTTCCGGAGATCTGCACACGTGGAATCGAAGGGAAAATGGTACATACAACGGAATACACGATGAGCGAGATCATCGCCTCGATCTATGACTGCATGGAGCAGACCGGAAAGAAGCGGGGTATCCTCTTTCTCGATGAAATTAACTGCGTCTCCGAGACCCTCGCTCCGGTAATGCTGCAGCTTTTGCAGGACAAAAAATTCGGCAATCAGCACATCCCGGATGACTGGCTGATCGTGGCCGCCGGAAATCCGCCGGAATATAATAAATCTGTGCGGGAATTTGATGTGGCAACGCTTGACCGTGTGCGGAAGATCGAGGTGCTTCCCGAGCTTTCCGTCTGGCTCTCCTACGCAGAGAAAAATCAGATCCACAGCGCCGTGACAACGTACCTTATGGCACACAGTGACCATTTTTATTCTGTTTCGCAGGAAGCGGATGAGAAGCGTTTTGTGACAGCACGCGGCTGGGAGGATTTGTCGGCCGTGCTGAAAAGTTATGAAATCCTGCATTTTCCGGTCGACGAAGCACTGATCGGACAATATTTGCAGGAAGAAAAGACGGCGGAGGAATTCAGCTCGTACTACAGGATTTACGAAAAATATGGACAGGATTACGGCGTGGAGGAGATTCTGGCCGGTGCACTTTCCGGAAAAATCATGGCAGAAAAACAGAAGATGGCGGCAAATGGTTCCGCAGAAGAGCGATCTGTACTGCTGTCTCTGTTTCATGCGGCACTTCAGAAAGAGGCATCCGGCTGCCAGAAGCAGGAACACACGGCAAAGGAGCTCTCCGAGTGCTTTCGCCAGTTTACCGGGCTTTGCAGGCAGAAAAAAGATGAGACATACGCATCCTGGCTACAACAGAAAGAGCAGGGATTTGCAGTGTGCAAAAAGCAGGGACTGCTGAAAAAGGACGAGGAAGAAACGAATGCGCGGGTCTTGAAAAAGTTAAAAAAACTCGAGGAGACCGCTAAAAAATGTCGCAAAAACGATCCGGATCAGATGAAAGAGCTTTTTGAAACGGTATGTGAACTGGAACAGGAAAAAGCGGAGAAGAAAGTAAAAGATGTGAAGCTGCAGATCCGCCGTGCCGCTGAATTTTTACAGAACAGCTTTCCGGGCGGAGCAGAAGTGGTACTGTTTGAAGCAAATCTGGCACGAAGTCCTGCGCTGCGGGCTTTTTTGATTGAGAAAAGCATGGATGCCGAATGATAAGCGGCCACTTTGGAAAGGAGAAAAAGATGAATTATAAAATGATCCTGCAGTACGACGGCACGCGCTATAACGGCTGGCAGAAGCAGGGAAATACGGACAACACGATTCAGGGCAAGCTCGAAACGCTGTTGTCCAGGATCGCAGGAGAGCCGGTGGAGATTCACGGCGCGGGCAGAACCGATGCCGGCGTCCATGCGGCGGGACAGGTTGCAAATGCAAAGTTCCATACCGATCTATCCGATGAAGAACTTCTGCAGACAATCAATCATTATCTGCCGGAAGACATCGAAGTCACCAGCCTCGCGCGGATGCCGGAGCGCTTCCACAGCCGTCTGAATGCGGTGGACAAAACATACGAATACCGTATCGTGATCGATGGCAGAAAGCATGTTTTCGAGCGGAAATACGTGTATTTTCCGGAAGCACCGCTCGATGTGGAAAAAATGAAAGAAGCATCGAAAGCGTTTATCGGAACGTATGATTTCAGGAGCTTCTGTGCCAACAAACGTATGAAAAAATCGACGGTACGGACGATTACCGGAATTGATTTCTGCGAGAAAGACGGGATTCTTACCATTTCCTATACCGGAACCGGTTTTCTGTACCACATGGTGCGGATCCTGACCGGAACGCTTGTGGAGGCCGGGATGGGAAAACGGGATATCGTATCAATGACGGAGCTTCTCAAAGCAAAAAATCGCGAAAGTGCGGGTTTTCTTGCACCGGCATGCGGACTCCTGTTAAAAGAAGTCCGATATGAATAACCGAAATAATCAGGGCAATGCACCAGCCTTTTTGGTATAAAAACCGAAAAAAGGCTGTGAATTGATAAATGCAGCATAGAAAAGAGAAAGGATGAGGTGAAAAGCATGTTTCAGAAGAAAAGAAATACTTTTCATGGCGGCGTTCACCCGTACGAGGGAAAAGAGCTCTCCAAGGACAAACCGATTGTCAAAGCGCAGCCGGGCAACTTATTGTATTACGCAGTGTCGCAGCATATCGGAGCGCCTGCTGTGCCGATCGTACAAAAAGGCGACCATGTAAAAGCGGGACAGAAAATCGCAGAAGCGGGAGGATTTGTTTCGGCTCCTGTTTACGCATCGGTTTCCGGCACGGTAAAAGGAATTGAGAAAAAAGTTTCCGCAGCCGGTTCCCCGGTAGACTGTATCGTTGTGGAGAACGACGGGCTGTATGAAAAAGAAACATTTGAGGAGTGCCCGCACTGGGAAAAACTCGACGCAGATACGATCCGGAACAAGATCAAAGAGGCCGGAATCGTGGGAATGGGAGGTGCAGGCTTCCCGACACACGTCAAAGTATCCCCGAAAGATCCGTCAGCGATTGACTACATTCTCGTCAATGGAGCAGAGTGTGAGCCGTATCTGACAAGCGACTACCGCAGAATGCTCGAAGATCCGGAAAAGGTGATCGGAGGCTTAAAAATCATGCTGCATATGTTCCCGAAAGCAAAGGGAATCATCTGCATTGAGGACAACAAACCGGACTGTATCGCGAAATTTTGCGAGCTGGTGCTTCCGGGGGACAATATTGAGGTTCTGGAACTTAAAACGAAATACCCGCAGGGTGCCGAGCGTATGCTGATCTATGCAGCAACGGGGCGAAAGGTAAATTCTTCCATGCTGCCGGCGGACGCGGGCTGTATCGTGGACAACATCGACACCGTAACCGCTATTTACCAGGCAGTCCGCTTCGGCGAACCGCTGATGAGCCGTATCGTTACCGTGACAGGAGATGCCGTACAGAATCCATGCAACTTTGAAGTGCCGGTCGGCATGCTCTTGTCCGAACTTTTAGAGCAGGCAGGTGGTCTGAAAAACGAGGCATCCAAGATCATCTGCGGCGGTCCGATGATGGGAAAAGCCCTGTTTACAATGGAGGTTCCTGTTACCAAGACAACATCTGCACTGACCTGCCTTACGGAGGATGAAGTATCTGCGCTGGCACCATCTGCCTGCATCAACTGCGGACGCTGCGTTTCCGTCTGTCCGGGTCAGATTCTTCCGGCCCGCCTTTCCGTTTTTGCGGAGCACGGAGAGGAAGAGAAGTTCCTGAAATACGGCGGAATGGAGTGCTGTGAATGTGGCTGTTGTTCCTTTATCTGCCCGGCAAGACGTCCGCTGACGCAGGAAATCAGCTCGATGCGTAAAGTGCTTCTGGCAAAGAGAAAGAAGAAATAGGGGGATCTTACATATGAATGGATTATTACACGTATCATCTTCCCCACACGCGCGGTCCAAGGTGACGACAGACAAAATCATGTTTGCCGTCCTGCTTGCCCTTGCCCCGGCAGCCTGCGTGGGAGTCTGGAATTTCGGCCTTCGGGCACTGCTTTTGATTGCGATTTCGATGGCAGTCTGTCCCCTGACGGAATATCTGTATGAAAAAGGAATGAAGAAACCGGTGACGATTGCCGACGGCAGTGCACTGGTAACCGGCCTTCTGCTGGCCATGAACATGCCGGTGCAGGCGCCTCTTTGGATGCCGGTGATCGGCGGTGTGTTTGCAATTCTCGTCGTAAAACAGCTTTTCGGCGGTCTTGGCCAGAACATTATGAACCCGGCGCTTGCAGGAAGATGCTTCCTTTTGATTTCCTTCCCGGGTCATATGACCAACTTCGCTGCCCCGGCAGCCGCACACCTCGTGGATACCGTATCAGGTGCGACACCGCTCGCCGCAGCAAAAGCAGGAGAGCAGGTGAATCTGCTGTCCATGTTCCTTGGAAATACGGCCGGAACGATCGGTGAGACTTCCGCACTGGCCCTTCTGATTGGCGGCATTTTCCTTGTCTGCATTCATGTGATTGACCTCAATATTCCGCTCATCTACATCGGAACAGAGCTTTTGTTCGCCTTGCTTTTCGGCGGCCACGGTTTTGATATCAACTTCCTTGGCGCGCATCTTTTGGGCGGCGGTCTGATGCTCGGCGCATGGTTCATGGCAACCGATTACGTTACCCGCCCGATCACAAAGAAGGGACAGTATATCTATGCGGTCATTTTAGGTCTTCTGACCGGCGTATTCCGTATCTTTGGAAATTCGGCAGAGGGCGTTTCCTATGCCATCATCTTTACCAACCTTCTGGTTCCGCTCATTGAGCGTGTGACCGTGCCGGTTGGATTCGGAAGAGGAGGCAAGAAAAAAGCATGAACAAAATTATAAAAAACGCACTGATTCTTGCGGCGATCACGCTGATTGCCGGACTGCTTCTCGGGGCGGCACATCAGGTAACCTTAGAGCCGATCCAGAAACAGCAGGAAAAAGAAAAACAGGAATCCTGCCAGAACGTATTCCCTGAGGCAGCTTCCTTTGAAGAAGTAACGATGAGCGATGCAGAACAGGCAGAGCTTACGGCAGCACTGATCGGCCACGGTTTTGAAGCACAGACGATTGACGAACTGCTGCTTGCAAAAGACGCATCCGGCGCAACGATCGGCCTGGTTGAGATCATCTCCACAACCGAAGGCTATGGCGGCGGCATGCAGTTCTCGATGGGAATTGCATCGGACGGAACGACAAAAGGAATCTCTTTCCTGTCACTTTCCGAGACGGCCGGCCTTGGTATGCGTGCCGACACAGACGATTTCAAGAATCAGTTCAAGGATAAAAACGTAGAAGCATTCTCCTACACAAAATCCGGCGCATCCGCGGATGATGAAATCGATGCGCTGAGCGGAGCAACTCTGACAACGAACGCTGTAACAAACGGTGTCAATGCAGGAATCTGCTGTTTTAACTACTGCAACGAATCCGGTCTGCTTTCCGGAGAGGGAGGGAACTCATGAGAAAAGATACGCCGCTGGAACGGCTTTATAATGGTATCATAAAAGAAAACCCGACCTTCGTCATGATGCTGGGTATGTGTCCGACGCTTGCGGTTACCACTTCTGCAAAGAACGGTATCGGCATGGGCCTTGCGACGATGGTTATCCTGACCGCCTCCAACCTGATGATTTCCCTGCTTCGGAAAATCATCCCGGACGGCGTGCGTATGCCAGCATACATCGTTGTTGTGGCATCGTTTGTAACCATCGTGGAATTTTTGATGGAAGGTTTTATTCCGGCACTCTATTCCGCCCTTGGCATCTACATCCCGCTGATCGTTGTAAACTGTATCATCCTGGGACGCGCCGAGGCATATGCTGGAAAACATGGTCCGATCCCGTCTTTATTTGATGGTATCGGCATGGGCCTTGGATTTACCGTCGGCCTGACCCTGATCGGTATGTTCCGTGAGCTGATCGGAGCCGGAACCCTGTTCGGTATCCAGGTAATGCCGAGTGCTTACGAGCCGGTCAACATCTTCATCATGGCGCCGGGTGCATTCCTTGTGCTGGCAATGCTCGTTGCGGTGCAGAACCGCATCAAACGCCAGAAGTCAGAGAAAACCGGAAAACCGGCAGTCCCGGCAGAAGAGACCGGCTGTATGGCGTGCGCCAATAAGGCATACTGCCAGGCTGTGAAAGGAAAGGAGGAAGCGAAATGAAAGAACTGATTTTAATTGCGATCGGTGCGGCGCTGGTGAACAACGTTGTCTTAAGCCAGTTCCTCGGCATCTGTGCTTTCCTCGGTGTTTCCAAAAAGATGGATACGGCGGCCGGCATGGGCGGAGCGGTTATTTTTGTCCTCACGATTTCTTCATTTGTGACAAGTCTGATTTACAAATTTATCCTAGCACCGGCAGAACTTGATTATCTGAAAACGATCGTTTTTATTCTTGTCATCGCGGCGCTGGTACAGCTCGTTGAGATGTTCCTGAAAAAGACGATTCCATCTCTGTACCGAGCGCTCGGCGTTTACCTTCCGCTGATTACAACAAACTGCGCGGTACTCGGTGTGGCACTCATCAACGTACAGAAGGATTACACGATTCTGCAGGGTACGGTTTACGGTCTGGCAACCGCAATTGGCTTTACGATTGCCATGGTGCTGATGGCTGGCCTGCGGGAAAAGATGGAGTACAACGATATCCCGGAGTCATTCAAAGGAATGCCGATCGTTCTTCTTACGGCTATGCTGATGTCAATGGCATTTATGGGATTTTCCGGAATGATCTAGGAGGGATGAAGAGATGAATGGTATTTTAGCAGCCACCCTGATGGTGGGTGGAACCGGCCTTTTGATTGGTATTCTCCTTGGAATTGCCGGAAAGAAGTTTTATGTGGAAGTGGACGAGCGCGAGACGAAGGTCCGTGAAGCGCTGCCGGGCAACAACTGCGGCGGCTGCGGTTACCCGGGCTGTGACGGAGCGGCGGCTGCAGTGGTAAAGGGTGAAGCCCCGGTTTCTGTCTGTCCGGTCGGCGGAGCGCCGGTTGCAGCGGCCGTCGGAGCTATCATGGGACAAAAAGCCGATGTACAGGAGCGCAAAAAAGCAGTGGTACGGTGCGCCGGTACGTGTGACGTGGCAAAGAACAAGTATGAATACACGGGTGCAAGGGACTGCTCCTACGCCGGTTTTGTACCGGGCGGCGGTCCGAAGAGCTGCGGAAACGGATGTCTTGGTTTTGGAAACTGCGTGAAGGCATGTAAGTTTGATGCGATCCATATTGAAAACGGCATTGCCGTTGTGGACGGCGAAGCGTGCAAGGCATGCGGTGCCTGCGTGAAGGCCTGTCCGAGAAATCTGATCGACCTGATTCCGTATGAGCAGAAGATCACGGTGAAATGCCGCTCAACCGAGAAGGGCAAGGCGGTGATGGCAGCGTGTGAGATCGGCTGTATCGGATGTAAGAAGTGCGAGAAGAACTGCCCGTCGGATGCAATTCACGTTGTGGACCAGCGCGCGGAGATCGACCCGGCAAAATGTACAGGCTGCGGCCTCTGCGCGGAGAACTGCCCGCGGAAGTGTATTATGGTAGAAAAATAAAAATGAGAAATTCCATGCTGTGGGAGGGAACTTCTGCGGCGTGGAATTTTTGCTTTTCGGTGATATCGTGTTAGCCAATGCCGGGGGTGGCTGGCTTGACTTGAATTTGGGAAAATGATAAACTGAAAGTCAGAAAATGAGGGGCGAAAAGCTAAAAAAATATAAAATGGCAGAAAGGACGGGGCAAAAGTATGACAATGACAATGGATGAACTGATGAAAGTGCTCGATATGCAGGAGGATATTCTGCAGTTTACGCATTTTACAAATGCAGACGCATGGGAACTGGGAACGATGATCCTGATGGAGGCAAGACGGCGCGGAGCACAGGTTGGCATCATGATCCGCAGAAGCAACGGGGAAGTTGTATTCCAGTATTGCGATAACGGCATTACGCCGCACAATGTGGAGCTGATGAGACGGAAGAGCAATTCGGTGCTTCTGACGGAGCGGAGTTCGCTGCAGCTTTACATGGCAGCGACGAATGCGCCGGAGAGCGTAAAACAGATGGTACTGGACCCGAAGGAATACGCAATGCTGGGCGGAGGTTTTCCGATCTGCGTGGAAGAAGTCGGCGTTGTGGCAACCGTAGCAGTGTCCGGCATGGGACAGGTTTCGGATCATGATGTGATTGTGAAATGCATCAGCAAATATTTGCATATCGATGAAGTACCAAGAATCAGAACTGTATGAAAATGATGATTGAAACTAAATTTTGTGTATGATATAATGTCACCGGCAAAAAGACATGACAGTTCCATCAGGGACAACAAAACCCCCGTGAGCGGCAACTCACGGGGGTTGGTTTATGTCAGCAGGTTTTGCATATCTTCCGGCAGTGGTGCGTGGAAGTTTAAGGGTTCTCCGGTGATCGGATGGACGAAGGAGAGCGATGCAGAGTGAAGTGCCTGGCGGGGGAAAGTGCCGGGAGTTTTGTTATAGAGGGTATCGCCGAGCAGCGGATGGCCGATGTAAGCCATGTGGACGCGGATCTGGTGGGTGCGGCCGGTTTCGAGGTTGAGTTCGAGGTGGGAGAAAACGGAGCAGTGCGCGAGGGTGCGGTAATGGGTTACGGAGCGCTCGCCGGAGGCAAAGTCGACGGTGCGCTGGATGAGGGAGCCGTTGAGGCGGGCGATCGGGGCGTCGATGGTGCCGGATGCAGCGGTTTCGCCGAGGGCGAAGGCCTGATACGTGCGGTGGATTTCGCGGGAGCGCATGGCCTGGGAGAGAACGGCGGCGCTTAAGGCGTGCTTGGCGAGCACGATAAGGCCGGTGGTGTCGCGGTCGAGGCGGTTGATACAGCGGTAGACGAAGGGTTCACCTTTCTGTTCAAAATACCATGCAATGCCGTTTGCCAGCGTATTTTCATAATTTCCAATCGACGGATGAATCGGAGTATCAGCGGGTTTATCCACAACGAGGATGTCGTCATCCTCATACACAACCGAAAACGGAACCGGCCGCGGCAGAATTCCGTCGGAGGGTTCTGTTTCGACAAGGTGCGTTTCGATCACATCCCCGGCGTGCACGGCCTGGCTCGTCCAGGCGCGGACGCCGTTTCGGAAAATGCCGTCCTCTGTGCGTTTTAAGCCCGTAATAATATGGCGCGAATATCCATGCCGGCGGAGAAACCATTCCACAGTCAGATTTTCCCGTTCCTCCTCCGGCGAAACCACATATGTAAACCTGTGTCCCATACACAAAACCTCCGTTTCTATAGCTTTTTTATCGAATGAACCCCGTCATTTCGGGGCAAAATTTCAAAAAGAGACTTTCCCAGTCTTTCGCAAGTATAGCCGAAAACAGATGGAAAAGCAAGAAACTTACCTTTTTATAGCGAAAATATAAAAAAGTATAAAAGTTTCATGAAATGTCAGAATTTGATTGATTTTAGCGAAAGAAAAGTTTATGCTACTAAAAAAGAAAGAAAATCAAGAAACAGGAGGGGATACAGATGAAGCAGGTGCAGAAACCGAAAAAACCCATAATTTTTTATTATGTGGTTGCGCTGATCGTCATTCTGCTGTTAAATCTTCTGCTTTTCCCGAGACTTCTCGAGCCAAAGGTAACAGAAGTTGATTACGGAAAATTTTTGCAGATGGTAGATAACAACGAAATCAGCGAAGTCCAGATCCAGTCAAATGAGATTATTTTCAGCGACAAATCAAGCCCGGCGAATTATTATAAGACGGGTGTGATGAATGATTACAAGCTGGTAGACCGTTTATATGAGGCAGGTATTACCGAATTTGGAACGCCGATCATAGAGCAGATGTCGCCGCTCATGGAATTTCTTTTAACATGGGTAATACCGATCGTTGTGATGGTTGCGCTCGGACAGTGGCTGATGAAACGCATGACGAGTAAGATGATGGGCGGCATGGGAAATGCGATGAGCTTTGGAAAGAGCAACGCCAAGGTTTATGTACAGTCCGAAACCGGCATTAAATTTGCAGATGTTGCCGGAGAGGATGAGGCAAAAGAAATTTTACAGGAGATTGTTGATTTCCTGCATAATCCAAAAAAATATGAAGAAATTGGTGCAAAAATGCCGAAAGGAGCACTGCTTGTCGGCCCTCCAGGAACCGGTAAAACGCTGCTTGCAAAGGCAGTAGCCGGAGAGGCAAATGTTCCGTTCTTCTCCATTTCCGGCTCCGAGTTCGTGGAGATGTTCGTCGGCATGGGAGCTGCAAAGGTGCGTGACCTGTTCCAGCAGGCAAACGAGAAAGCACCGTGTATCGTCTTTATCGATGAGATCGATACCGTCGGCAAAAAACGTGACGGCGGCGGATTCTCCGGAAACGACGAGCGTGAGCAGACCCTGAACCAGCTGCTTGCCGAGATGGATGGATTCGATGGAAAGAAAGGCGTTGTCATTCTGGCAGCGACGAACCGTCCGGATTCCCTGGACCCGGCACTTCTTCGTCCGGGCCGTTTCGACCGCCGTGTGCCGGTTGAACTGCCTGACTTAAAAGGCCGTGAGGAAATCCTGAAAGTCCATGCGAAAAACATCCGCGTGGGCGACAATGTCGATTACAATGCGATCGCACGTATGGCATCCGGTGCTTCTGGTGCAGAACTTGCCAATATGATTAACGAGGCAGCACTCCGTGCCGTCCGTGATGGAAGAAAATTTGTCACCCAGGCGGATCTGGAGGAGAGCGTTGAGGTTGTCATCGCCGGATACCAGAAGAAGAATAAGATCATGACCGACAAAGAGAAACTGATCGTTTCCTACCACGAGGTCGGCCATGCACTCGTCGCAGCACTGCAGAGCCATTCCGCTCCGGTTACGAAGATCACCATTATCCCGCGTACGTCCGGCGCCCTCGGCTATACGATGCAGGTGGATGAAGATGAGCACAACCTGATGAGCCGCGAAGAGCTGGAAAACAAGATTGCAACGCTGACCGGCGGCCGTGTGGCAGAGGATCTGGTGTTCCATTCCATCACGACAGGTGCTTCGAACGATATCGAGCAGGCAACGAAGGTGGCAAGATCCATGATCACCCGCTTCGGTATGAACGAGGAATTTGGTATGGTTGCATTTGAGACGGTAACGAACCAGTACCTCGGCGGCGACACTTCCCTGGCATGCTCCGAATCGACAGCAGCACAGATTGATGAGAAGGTTGTTGCAGCAGTCAGAAAACAGTACGACAAAGCAGAGCAGCTCTTAAAAGATAACATGCCGAAACTCCACGAGCTGGCAAAATATCTGTATGAGAAAGAGACGATCACAGGTGATGAGTTTATGGAAATCCTGAATTTATCCCCGGATCAGCTTACGACAACGAGAATGGAAACAAACTAAAAAGCGATAAAAGCAGATGAGAATCCCGCGTTACTGTTCACCCAGCAGTGAAACACTTGCTGTTTCACTGCGTAAGAAAGTGATTCAGGTGTGAGCAGCCCTCCTTTTGCGAAGCAAAACTTTAAATGAGGGTTGCGAAGGTTACAGTTCGCTGGGTACCAGTGAACTGTAACTAAAATCATAGAATAGTATTAGAATGAAATAGGAAATTACTGGTATTTCAGCGGATACAGTAGTAATATATCATATAGAAACACTTGCTGCAACGACGAAAATACAGCAGAAATAAGAGCGAAAGAGGAAAAGAAAAAATGTCAAAATGGTTAGATAACGCAGTATTTTATGAGATTTACCCGCAGTCCTTCAACGACACCAACGCCGACGGAATCGGAGATTTCCAGGGTATCATTGAAAAATTAGACTACATCAAGGAACTGGGCTGCAACGCCATCTGGATCAACCCGTGCTTCCTGTCCCCATTCGGTGATGCAGGATACGATGTCGCAGATTACTGCCGCGTTGCACCGCGCTACGGAACGAATGAGGATCTGAAGAGAGTTTTCGAAGAGGCACACAAACGTGACATGCACGTTCTGCTCGACCTGGTTCCGGGGCATACATCTGTTGAGCATCCATGGTTCAAAGAATCCATGAAAGCAGACCGCAATGAATTTACAGACCGCTACGTATGGACCAATAACGTATGGGAAGCACCAGAGGGAATGGGAAGCCTGCGCGGCATTTCCGAGCGTGACGGCGCCTGCGCCATCAACTTCTTCTCCAACCAGCCGGCCCTGAACTACGGCTTTTATCAGCCGGATCCGGAAAAACCGTGGCAGCAGTCCTTTGATGATGAGGGACCGCAGGCAACGCTGGCAGCGATGGAAGATGTCATGAGATTCTGGCTGAACATGGGCTGCGACGGCTTCCGTGTCGATATGGCGGGCTCTTTGGTAAAGAACGATCAGGAAGGCAAAGGAACCATCCGCCTGTGGCAGCAGGTACGGAAATTCCTCGACGCCGAGTTCCCGGATGCAGCCATGGTATCCGAGTGGGGCGAGCCGGACAAATCCTTACAGGGCGGCTTCCACATGGACTTCCTGCTTCACTTTGGACCGTCCCATTACAACGATCTGTTCCGCTGCGATGAGCCATTCTTCTCCAAACGCGGAAAAGGAGATATCTCTGAGTTTGTAGAGACCTACAAAACCAACTACAATAAGACCGCACAGAAAGGCCTGATCTGCATCCCGTCCGGAAACCATGATATGGACCGTCTGGCACGTCGTCTGCAGGGGGATGAGCTGAAAATTGCTTTCGCTTTCCTTCTTTCCATGCCAGGTGCGCCGTTCATCTACTACGGTGATGAAATCGGTATGCGCTACGTCGAAGGCCTGAAATCCGTTGAGGGCGGATACAACCGCACCGGTTCCCGTTCTCCGATGCAGTGGGATGACAGCACCAACGCAGGATTTTCCAGCGCACCGGCCAGCGACCTCTACATCACCATGGATCCGGGCAAAGACCGTCCGACCGCAAAAGCACAGATGGCCGATCCGGATTCCCTGTACCACGAAGTTAAAAAACTCATCCAGATCCGCCAGAGCAGCAAAGCACTCTTAAGCCGCGGAACCATCGAGTTCGTTTATGCAGAGAAAAACCAGTATCCGCTGGCATACGTCCGTGAGGCTGAGGGTGAAAAAGTCCTCGTCATCATCAATCCATCCGGCAAAGAGCAGTCCTTCCCATACAGTGCAGAGCTGAAGGATGCCCTCTACACGATCGGAGGAAAAGCAGAATCCAAAGACGGAACCATCACCATCCCGGCGCAGTCCGCAGGATTCTATCATATCTGATCGAAAATAAAAATGACAGGGAGATCCAATCGAATTTTTTCGGAGGATCTCCCTGTTTTTAAATATGATACACTCTCAGCTCATGCAATGCCCTGGTCGCTGCAATATACTGCGCCTGCATCATCATCTCCCGTTTCTCGTCCTTTGGGAAAATCGAGAACACCTGATCAAACTCCAGCCCTTTCGCCAGATAAAATGTGGTAACCGTCAGTCCTTTCTTAAAACTGGAGCTGTCACGGTTCAGCCAAGAAAGCCGCTTCTCACAGTCAAAATCTTTTTCCGCCAGAATCTCCCGCAAAATCAAATAAGCCCGTTCCGCCGTCTTCTCATCCGGTACAATCACCGCCGCCGTCTCATACGTTTTCTCATCTGGAAACAGCGTATCCACTGCCTCCCGCAGAGCCGCCTCAAGATCCGTGACATCCCGTTCCAACACCGGCATTCCGTGCCGTTCAAACAGCTCCAGATCCGTCACGCCAATGAGATTTGCCGCATACGACGCAATTTCCACCGTATTCCGGTAACTCTTCCGCATCTCAATCCGCCGCAGATCCTTCCCGAAAATCCCCGGTAAAAACTGCAGTACATCCTGCTGCTGATCCGCCATCGTCTGCGCCCGGTCGCCGAGAATCGTCATCTTACAGGAAAACATCCGCCGGATAATCAGATACTGGAGCCGCGAATAATCCTGCATTTCATCAATCACCAGATGCTTAATATTCGACCGCTCCGCCTGCCGCGACAGGCGGTACTTCAGATACAGAACCGGATACACATCCTCATACCGCAGTTTCCGCTTCTCCAACGGCCGCCGCGGCAGCGTCTGATATCCCTCTTTCTTCAGAAAACGATTGTAGAGAACATAAAAATCCATCGTCTCATACATCTTCCGGAATTTTTCGATGAGCGGAATCCGCTCCTCCTCCGGCAGATCCCGGTTCAGCAGCGTCTCGATCTCGTCAATAAACGTCTCCGCCACCGCATCCATCCGCGAGAGCAGCGGAATATCCGCAAACTTGTCATAAAACAGCGTAATAATCTCCGATTCTGACTTCACAAACGACTTATACGAAACGTCTGAGAAATTCATCAGCTCGTCCTCAAGCTCCAGCGCAAATCCCTCCATCTGGTCCACAAACGCCTGCGACTGTTTTAAAGCAAACCGTTCTGCGGCTTTTGGATCCTGCATCTCCCGCTCAATCTGATCACAGCGATCCTCACAGTCCGCCGCCGTGTCCTGTAATTTGCGGTAAGCAAAGAGATCAAAACTCATCTCCTGAATATTCTCCTCACCGAGCTCCGGCAGAATATGTGAAATATAATCCGAAAATACCCCGTTCGGCGATAAAATCAGAATATTCGAAGACTTCAGATTCTGTCTGTCATGATACAAAAGGTAGGCAATCCGATGCAGCGCCACCGATGTCTTGCCGCTTCCCGCCGCTCCCTGAATTACCAGAATCCGGTCCTTCGTATTGCGGATGATCGCATTCTGTTCCTTCTGAATTGTGCGGATAATATTCTTCAGCTGTACCTCGCCGTTGCTGCCAAGCTCCGCCTTTAAAATATCATCATCAATTTTCACATCACTCTCAAATCCGTAAATCATCTTTCCATCCCGGATCTTATACTGCCACTTGGAACAGATTTCCCCTGTCATCTCGCCGCCCGGCGCCAGATAGGAAGCCGGCCCGCGGTCAAAATCGTAGAAAAGACCGCTGACCGGGCTTCTCCAGTCGTAAATCAGCGGCAGCTCGCCCGGCCGCTCCGCAAAATTGCCGATGCCGATATAGAAAATTTCCGGCTCATCATCCCCGTCATAGCGGAAATCCACACGCCCGAAGAACGGAGAATCCAGCATTTTCCGGAAGCGGCTCCGCAGAAGAAGCTGCTCCTGATTCGCATTCACCTGATGCAGCAGTGCCTGCTGATTGTCGTAATCCTCATATCCGTACTGGTCCATCTCGGTATAGTTCTGCCAGTAATAATCGTGCATATTTTCAATTTCTTTCTGTCCGTCCAGCAGAGACTGGCTGATCTCGGCAAGACGCGCCTGCAGCTTTTCCAGCACAAAAGAAAGATATTCCTGTCCGTTTTTCTGGTCTGTCATAAAAGGAAACCTCCTCTTAAAAATATAATGTCGAGTGCCGGAAAACCCGGCTGATCTTATCAGTATAGCAGACAGGCACGTTTCCTGCAATTCAAACATAAAATAAAGAAAAATCCCCTTTGAGGTGCCGCTTTTCTTGGAACCCTTTTTAAAACCACTGTCTGCACAGGAAGAAAAAAGCTGTCTGGATGCGTATCAGAGGGGCGATACAAAAGCCAGAGACATTCTGGTCGAGCGGAATCTGCGCCTGGTCGCGCACGTTGTGAAAAAGTATCAGGGCCTGCCCGATGATCTCGATGATCTGATTTCCATTGGAACGATCGGCCTCATCAAGGCGGTGATGACATATGATTCGAAAAAAGGAAACCGGCTGGCCGCATACGCCGCCCGCTGTATTGATAATGAGCTGCTGATGTATCTTCGGAGCAAAAAGAAAACGGCACGGGAGATTTCCCTCTACGAGCCGATCGGAACCGACAAGGAGGGAAATGAGATCCATCTGCTCGACATCGTGGAGGGCGGCGGGGAGGATATCGCGGAACAGTACAACCGGAAAGAGGACGCGGTGCGGCTGTACTGTTATCTGGATTCGGAATTAAAAGAGCAGGAAAAACAGGTGCTTCTTCTCCGGTACGGCCTTGGCGGAAAAGCAGAATACACACAGAAACAGGTCGCTGCCCGGCTCGGCATCAGCCGTTCGTACGTGTCGCGGATCGAGAAGAATGCAATTGAAAAGTTGCGGTTACGGTTTGCCGCTTCGTAAATGCTTGACATTTCAAACGGACTGCTTCTATAATAAAGGGTAAGGAAATCAGGTGCAGAAAAGGTTTCCTTATCCTTACTTTTTCGAACAAAAATCAAAGATAATATCTTCCCGGTGTTCTTGCCGGACATTTTCCCAAAATGAAAAATAAATAGGAACTATACGACCTGCTACTGAAAGAAAAGGAGGTTTTCTTTGTATTGCAGTGTATTATCAGCCACCGTCTCGGGCATGGAGATGATTCCGGTGCAGGTGGAGGCGGATGTCAGTGACGGCATGCCGCAGTTTACGATGGTCGGCTACGTGAGTGCCCAGGTAAAGGAGGCGCAGGACCGCGTGCGGACAGCCCTCAAAAACATGGAAATTTCCCTGCCGCCGAAACGAATTACGATTAATTTATCCCCGGCGGACGTCCGAAAAGAAGGATCGCGTTTCGATCTTCCGATTGCAGCGGGCGTTCTGATGACGCTCGGCCGGATTCCGCCCGGGTCACTCCGGAAAACGATGGTGCTCGGCGAACTCGGCCTTGACGGCCATGTGCAGGAGATCAGCGGTGTATTTCCGGCAGCGGCGAAGGCGCGGGAGCTTGGATGCACAACGCTTCTTGTTCCAGCCGGAAATGCCGCGGAAGGGGGTCTGGTCGGCGGGCTTCACGTCGTTGGAATCCAGAATTTACAGGAGCTTTTGAACTACTGCTGTGAAGGGAAAATGCCGTCGCTTCCGTCTATAGAAAATCAAAAGAAGGAGGACGGAAAAGAGCCGGACTTTTCCGAAGTGCAGGGCCAGACGGCGGCGCGGCGGGCGGCGCTCATCGCTGCGGCCGGATTTCACAATCTGCTGATGCTGGGGCCGCCGGGCAGCGGAAAATCCATGATCGCAAGGCGGATTCCGACGATCATGCCTCCGATGTCTGAGGAGGAGCAGATGGAAGTAACGCGGATCTACAGCATCGCCGGAATGCTTGCCAAAGGAGAGGGTGTCCGCCGGGAGCGGCCCTTCCGTGCTCCGCATCACACGATGACGCCGCAGGCTCTTGCAGGCGGCGGAAAAAACCCAGAGATACCG
>OGRJ01000970.1_pt1 | contig 25691 bp, 20 predicted proteins | sample 1553411 | NCBI WGS metagenome assembly OGRJ01 (sample SAMEA2580084, study PRJEB22360) | human gut metagenome | biome: human gut; feature: human-associated habitat; material: faeces | place: Denmark | collected 2008/2010
TAGAATACATGCCTGTCACGCATGGGGTCACGGGTTCGAGTCCCGTACGCACCGCAAAGGAGAATTAAGAACAAATATTTAGCACTAATATTCAATATATTAGTGCTTTTTTTATGTTCTTACCTTTGCTACACTTTTAAAAATGGTGTGCATAATATGCGACCAATTATTAGTAACCCGTGCGACCAATCCATGCGTAACATTCATGTATTCTAACCACCTGAACTAATGAATGTTATATATTGGTTACTTTTTAAATTTTGTACCTTTACTTTTCGTGTCTCCGACACATAATATTCAGCTTCAAATTTGAATTCATAAGAACGTTTGATTTACTAACAATTAAATTAAATGTTATGAATACGTTTGCAGTTTCTTTTTTAGTCAGACCTTCAAAGGTTAACAAAGCAGGTGAATCCCCTATTGAATTAAGTTTGTGCATTAATGCAGAAAGAACTTATATCAATCTTCCAAGAAAGGTTAAACCTTCCTTGTTCGATTGCAAGAAGCAGGTTATTAAAGGAAGAAGTACGGAAGCAAAGGAATTGAATGAGTTTTTAAGTCTGATGAAGTCAAAGGTATATGAAGCCCAAACCAAACTTATTGAAATGGATATTCCCGTTACTTGTACCAATATGAAGGATATGATGAACGGTAAGATTGTAAAGAAGCAATATATGCTGTTGGAACTGTACAGGGAACACAACAAAGAATTCTTGGAACAAACAGGTAAAACGGTACGGATGCCAAGTTATATTAAGCACCTGACAGCCTACAACCATTTACAGGATTACATCAAACTGAAATATAACGGACGTGAAGATATATTTTTGTCTGAAGTTAATTCTTCTTTTGTAAACGGATTCTTTACCTACCTGTTAACCAAGATGCAAAACAACAGTGCGATTGGCAACCTGAAGAAACTAAGGAAGATTACCAATTTGGCTTTGAATAACCGATACATCAATATCAACCCGTTTGTTGGCGTGAAATACAAGTTACAGGAAGTGAAGGTTGATTACCTGACAGAAATGGAACTTGCAACTTTGATGAACAAGGAACTGACAATTGAACGACTGCAAAAGGTTCGTGATGTGTTTGTATTCAATTGCTTCACAGGCTTGGCTTATATAGACTGCAAGTTACTAAGAAAGGAATATGTGGTTGAAGACGAACAGGGTAATAAATGGATTGATACCAAACGTTTCAAAACAGGTATCAATTGCAAGATACCCCTGTTACCCGTCAGCGAACATATATTGGAAAAATACGACTATACACTACCTGTTATAAGCAATCAAAAGATGAACGGGTATTTGAAAGAACTTGGTGATATATGTGGTATAAAGAAAGACCTTCATACACACGTGGCACGTCACACAGCAGCAACTTTATTCTTAAACAATAATGTGGAATTGAATTCTGTATCAAAGATATTGGGGCACACCAATATAAAAATGACACAGAGATATGCCAAACTACTTGATACCACCATTCTTAAACAGATGGATGTAATGAAAACAAAATTTGCTGTTTGATTGATAAGGGTTGGAAATTCCAACCCTTTTTTGTTTCCACTACCTTTTATCTTTTATCAAAATTCAGAAGATGAAAAGAATAAAGATAGAAGATACATTATATAATGTTCCCGAAAGTTGGGATGATGTCACTTTGGGACAATATGAAAAATGGTTTGATTATGTTGCTGATTCCAAAATGAAAGAAGTTGAATTGGTATCACTGATTTCAACCATTCCATTTGACCTGTTATCAACCCTTCCATTATCCTTTTACACTGAGGTATTGAATATGGTTAGTTTTGCCTTTGCAGGAAATGATTTCAAACCGTCTAACAAGATTGTAATTGATGATGCAGTGTATTCCGTATCAGTCAAAGATGAACTGACCTTAGCTCAATATGTGGATGTTGAAGCCACCTTTGAAGAAGAAGGTAATGATTCACGTTTATCTGAAATACTTGCAATTGTTTGTTTGAAGAAAGGTGAAAAGTATGATTCCAAGATATTAAAGGAAAGAAAGAAGTTATTCCAAGATTTGAAGATGAATGAAGTGTTTCCCCTGCTTGCTTTTTTTTTGCAGTTAAGAAAGAACTTATTGATGATTACAACATTCTATTCAAAGGTAGTGGAACAGGCAAACCAATTTGCAAGCCTTATCAGGACTTCAGCAGAAAATGGGGATGGTATAAGGTTATTGCCGAAATTGCAAATGATGAAATACAGAAGTTTGATGAAGTCACTTCAGCAACAGTTATCACAGTGTTCAACTTCTTATGTTATCGACTTGACAAAGCACAGGCAGAAGAAGCACAATACAAGTTTGAAGAACAGCTTTCAAAGAATAAAAAGTAAACTATTCAGAAAATGATTGAAACAATAGTAAATACATTCAGGGAATTAGCACGTACACACAAAACAATAAAATCATTCTATTATAACAAGAATTATGAATTGGGTGCAGGTAATGAACCACACCCTTTACTTTGGTTGGAAGAACCGATTTTTGGAAGTAATACAGGTACTAATGGTTCTGTGTTTTCCAATTCTGTAAACTTTTCAGTTTTGTTTGTTCCTGATGCTGAATACACAACTGAACACCTGCAATCTTTAGCTTTCAGTATCGGGTTGAATATGATAGAGAAAATAAAACAGGATAAGGAATCTTACTTTACCATTAAGCCTGATTGGACTTATCTAACCTTATCTGATTATTATGATAATAATTGTGTCGGTTGCAGGTTCAGTTGTAATTTGATTACAAAGAATATCAGTAACCTTTGTTTGTTGCCTGAACAGTTTGATGATAATAAGCAGTTGGAAGAAGAAGCAACCATACCTGACTTTGATATAACAGTAACAGAAAACGGTTGTGAAACATTTACAAACAAACTTCCTGACTTTAATATACCAATTAGAAGATGAACAAGGAAACATTAAAGATAGTAGAAGCAATCGGTAATGATATACTTACTTTGGCAACAATCATAATGGAAGATGATTCAATATCAATTAATGATAAGGTTGGAAAGAACACATTAAAGAACAGTGCCTTAAAATCAGATATGGAACAGAAGATACAAGCCACTGATAATATAATGATTCAAACGTTCTTCAATCATTATATCATATATATTGAAAAAGGTAGAAAAAAGGGTGCTAAAAGAATTCCGATTGATGCTTTGCGTGATTGGGCTTTAAGAAAAGGAATACCAACCGATAATAATACACTATATGCAATTCAAACTGCAATAGTTAGAGATGGTATAAAAGGCAGACCAATTTTAGCGACACTTGAAAACAATATTGAAGAACTATTTGAAAAACAGTATTTTGATGAACTGTTTACGGCAATAATAACGGAGTTACAAGACTTCTTTAAAGACTAAAAATAAGAATATGGGATTTTTTACGAACACAAGTATAGCAGATGTAGTTGAAAACAAGAAAATTACATTAGCGCACAACCCTAATTTTGTAATATTCAAAAATAAGAATAGTACAAAAGTACCTGTTGCAATCAATTTAACTGTTGATGCAACTTATGCAGGTGGTGATGAATACCCTGAAGCCACTGAATTCTGTATTGTTGAAGTATCAACAGGTGTAAAACATACATTCAGAGGAACAAATAAGAAGGAAAATATTAATTCAAATACATTTTTATTGAGTACTGATAGGGCTGCAACTGCTGAAAATATCCGTATTGCCTTAATGAAGGATAGTTGGTTAAAGAATAACTTTGAAATAACCATTCCATTCAATATTAATGGCACGAATATTAAAAACGGATGTACAATTTATATTACATCAAAGGGTGCAGGTGAACAATTTACCTTCACTTTTGAAAAAATAGGTAGAACATTTTTATATCTTGAAGGTAATCCTGAATCTTCATCCAATTCAGATAGTATTGATGGTGGTAAGGGTAAAACAGAAATAGAATTGGAATTGTATTCTGATACCAATTGTTTCTTAGGCGTGAAAGATATTCCAACAGAAGCAGACTTTGGTACATATACAACCACGCTATCAAAGCACTACTTTCAGGATGAACTTTGGTTTGAGACAAATAACCTATTATCCAAGAAGGTTAATTATAAAACTGATTTCCTTACATCTTCTGATTGGGTTGATACAGGTACATATACTGATTACAGATATATTGCCAAAACCTTTGATGGAGAAACACGAACACCATTTTACATTTCAAATGTTCTATATGTATTGAATGGGTATGATTACACTTTGAACGAAAATGATTTGACTGATTACGTGTATGATACCCTATACCCCACTGTTGTACAGCCGTTGACAAATGCACCTGATAAGAATTATGTGGTAGGACAAACAGAATACTTCAACTTTATATTATCTGATATGCAGCATAATATCAACATTACACCTGAATTTAACTTTGGACTAACCTATAAGTATTATACACCTTCAGGTGATTATATAACTACTATCAATAAACAGAATAAGAATAGAAAAACTTTTTATGTTGTAAATACTATTCAATTGAACCCTGATATTGAAGGGGTTGAAAAGAGTACCAACAAAACGGTTGGTTCGTTTACAGTAGCTTTAAACAAGGATAACACGCCTATTAGTAAGGAATTGAAGTATAATGTTGTACCTGAATGTTTGAATAGAACAAATGAATTTGCCTTTTTAAATAGATTAGGCGGTTGGGATTCCTTTAACTTTGGCGGTACATGGAGTACAGAGTTTAAAACGGATGCTTCAACCGTTTATAAGACCCTTCTTCCTGATTATAAGATTAGTTCTGAAATTGAATCAGTATTTAAAAAGGAGATTGAAGAACAATTTAGTATTAAATCAGATATTGTAGATTATAATACTGTTGAATGGTTAAGAGAATTGGCAGCTTCTAAGGTTGTTTATGAATTATATTCTTTGAAGTATGTTATTGTAGATGATTTGAATTTGAAATATAATGATGATGATGATAATTACCAAGTTGAAATGAAGTATCACTATTCAGATAATTTTAATTCTGTTATCAAGGGATAAAGTATATTTCAGATAGTATATAAAGGTGGTACGGGTAACTGTATCACCTTTTATCTTTTTTCAAAAAAGATAATGGTAAACGTTGAATTATATATAAACAATCAGCTTTGCGATATAGTTAGCCCTTATGAATTAGGTGTACGATTTCAAAGGGAAATACTAATACCTTCTGAAATTACAACTAAAGATGTTCAGTACAGTTTTACAATTAAACTTCCAACTTCGGCAACCAATAACAAGATATTCAATTTTGCTAATGTTGAGGAAGTAAAGAACAAATTCAATTATGAATATAATGCTATATTGATTGTAGATTCAATAACCGTATTCACAGGTAAATTCAAGATTACTGAAATTGATGAAGAAACATATAAAGGCAACCTTTATATTCCTGCTGCTAAGACTATCAAAGAAATTTTTAATGGCAAGAAAATGACTGAAAACGGTAATTGGTATATACCATTTAAAGATATTGGTTCGGTTGGTGGTTATAACTCAAAAATGATTACTGAATTACAGGATTGCATTTTTCCAATCGTGTTATATGGGCTGTTACCCAAGAATCCAATAAATTCAAATGCTATTGAAAATGGTGAAGTAGTTGGTGAATATACCCCTAAAGATGAATTTGATGATTATGTAAGAATGGGTATTGAAGATTTTCCACCTTCTGTAAATGTTCTAAGAATGTTGAGAAAAATATTTGAAAATAACGGTTATACGCTTGGTGGTACAGCATTTGAAGATACAAGATTAACCAACCTTTTTGTTTCATATAAAAATGAATCTGATTATGAACAGGAATGGAATTGGGGAGATATGGCAAGTTTCAAAGTAAAAGGTAATTGGGAATCAGTAAGAAACAGATGGCAAAATTACAGAACCTTTGAACGAAATATTGAACGTGTTGAATCGGATAAGGGTGCTTTTTATGTAACCGACTTATTAAATTGCAACAGAACTGTTATTACTGAAATAAGTGATACGGGTAGGAATCTAACCACAAGTGTTGAAAAGGATAAATGGAATGATGAAAACTACATGAAAAGAAAAACACTTATCACTATTCCCAAATCAGGATTATATAAAGTAAGATTGAAGGGTTCAATTGAATTGGAACAGGGACGTGATAACAGTGGTAAAGATAGTGGTTGGAAATGGACGGATAACGTAACAGGTAATATATTTACTTCAGGTGGACAATACAAAAGAAACAGATGCAATTACTTTGATAGAAAGCGTTATGAATTACAATTAGTGCGTGATTTTGGTTCAGGTGATTTTGAAACTTCCAATAAAACAACTGTTGGGTTTTACTTTCAGCCAAACAACCCACAGAACAATACTTTTAATGGCAATTCACCTGAAAATTATCCAAAATATTTTCCTAAACCATTTGGCGCACAATTAATTGATGCTTCAACTGACGAAAAATTTGTCAGCGGTTTGCATTTTGGAAGGGTTGATAATGATACGGACTATAACCCACAAGGTTATCAGGCTAATTATATGTTTATCAAGAACGGTTGGAGTTGGAATAAATCTTATACCCAAAAACAAAAAATATATTCTGCTTATAATAATCCTGATGGCTATTGGTGTTGGGGTACTGATAATGATGCAACTATTGAAACTGACCCTGAAACGGGTGAAGAAGTTGAAGGTGGTGATGATACAATATCTTTGGCTTGGAGACAATCAAACCGTTATCAGGCTAAAATAAACAATATACCAAATTCTTGGTGTGGCGCACGTGATGAAATATATGGTGAAGGTGAATTGTATCAAGTTGTTTGGTTTGAAAAAGGTGAACATCTTACATTATTGGCTGTTGGAGAAGCAAACGATTATAGAAGAAATACAGATAAAACCAAATGGAGCGTTTACCCTGCTTACATGAATGTTACCTTTGAATTGGATGTTGAACCATTCAGAACAGATACATCTTGGATTACCATTAATAATAATGGTAATGGTTATTCTGATATGGATTGGAATGCACCATGTAATTTTTTGAAAGGTCAAATTGACTTGATAAAGTTTCTTCCTAATGATGTGAAAACTGATGAATGGATTGATAATTTCTGCAAAGCATTTAACTTAAAGTTATCACAGAACGGGTTGAAAAACTTTGATTTGGATGTTAAACAGGTAAATTATTTAAGTACCACTTCTGTTATTGACTTAGAAAATAAAGCAAATATCAATTTCAGAAACAATACACCTTTAAATCTGCCTTCTGCTTTTGAATTAGGATTTTCAATTAATCAGGATGAAGAAGGATTTCACAGAACAGGTGATGATGGTGGTGGTAAATTTGAAACGGGTACTATTGATGGCAAAGTGTTAACTCAAACATCAAACTTTAGTTATGGTTGGTATAAGGATATAAAATACATGGGCAGACAAAATGATACAACTAAAGAAGTATTGTCTTTACCAATCATTTCAAGTTATGAAGTATGGCAGGACGATATGACTTATAAGGAAGGTGTTTCTAAAATATATACAAGTTATAATCAAAGGTTTTGGTATTATTCAGGTTATTATTATATTGATTTATTCCTGTATAATGATAATGTGTCAAGCCATTATAGAGGTCTTACAATAGCTGATGTTTCCAATACATTCAATCAGGATAAGATATTGAATTTGGATTATAAAAATAAAAGTAATTCTATTCTAACCACTTATTTCACAGTGGTTGCATCAAATGATACCAACTATACTGAAATAGAATGTTACCTAACCCCTGATGAATATGATAGGTTGGATGGTTCAAGTTTGGTTAAGTTGAATGGCGATTTATACTACATATCGAGTATTGAAGGGTATGATATTACCGAAAAGAATAAAACGAAACTGAAACTTATCCGAAAAATGAATTGATTTAAGTGGTGTGGCTGTAATGGCTGCACCACTTTCTTTTTATCTATTTTCAAAAAGATATAAATGGATAAGAAAATATTCGTTATTCAGATAGACGGTATAGAAAAATCATATAATGATGTATTGTCTTTGGTTGACGCTTTAAAACAGTTGGATAATTCCAATACCACTGTAACAGCTTCGACAAAGAAAAAGACGGAAACCGTTACTGAAGATGATAAAGCCCAAAAACAATACCAAGCCACATTAGATAGAATTGCCAAACTTGAAGAAGATGCAACCAAACAACAGATTGCAGCAACCCAAACTTTGCGTGAAAAACGTTCTGTTGTAGAACAGGAAGTGAAAGCTAATACTGCTGCTGAAGGTTCAATAAAACAAATGGGCGCACAGCTTTCATTACTTCGCAAACAGTACGACAATCTTTCAAAATCTGAACGTGAATCTGAAGAAGTTGGCGGTAAGCTATTGAAGCGGATTCAGGAATTGGATGCTGCATACAAAGAAGCCAAAGAAAGTACAGGTAGATTTCAGGATTCAGTAGGTAATTATGCTATTGCAGGTAAGGAATTACAGGAAACACTTGAACAGAATACCAAACAACTTGCTTATATGTTGTCACAAGGTGTCAAGCCTACTGATGAAGCCTTTATTAAGTTGGCACAGGAAACAGGAGCGTTGAAAGATGCTTTGGATGATGCAGCAGCAACAGTGGCAACTTTTGCTTCTGATACACGTGGTTTAGACCAAGTTTTAGATGTCGGTTCTTCATTAACTGCTGTATTCGGCACTGCAACAGGGGTAATGAGTATGTTCGGTGCTTCAGGTGAAGCGGTGGCAGAACAGATACAGAAACTTCAGGGTGTAATGGCTACTTTACAATCCCTTCAGACACTTCAGGTTAATATAAACAAACAAGGTACATTATCAAATACCCTTTACTTGAAGGCTTTAAGATTGTTGGGACTTGAAAGGAAAAAAGAAATAGCCTTGTTAGGTTCTGAAACGGCTGCACAAGGTGCAAATACAGTGGCAACAAATGCTGCAACAGTAGCCACCAAAACATTCAGTAAAGCCCTGATTGCAACAGGTATCGGTGCTATTGTGGTATTACTTGGCTTATTGATTGCCAACTTTTCAGAAATAAAGGATTGGTTTTTAAAACTGATTGCACCAATAGACGGATTCAAAGCAGCCCTAATGGGTATTGGAAGTGTTATTACCAATTATATTGTTGCACCTTTCAAAGCCCTGTTTAAATTGATGAAAGGTGATTTCAGTGGTGCGGTTGATGAATTCAAGAAGGGTTTTGATGTAATGGGCAATTACAGTGCAGGTAAAAATGCACAAATGGCAAAAGATGCAGCCGAGCGAAACAAAAAGTTTGTTGAAGGTGCTTTGGCAACAACTGATACCCTGATTAAGAATAATGAAGCTAAGTATGGAAGTGATTATAAGTACACTGAACAGGGTAAAAAGTTATATGACAAGTACTTTGCTTACCAACTTTCCTTATATAAGGGTGATAAAGAAAAGTATGCTGAAATTCAGCGTGAAAAATGGGCTTATGACAGGGAGTATAACGAAAAACTGAAAGAAGCCGAAAAGAAAAAAGCTGAAGATGCTAAGAAAGCAGCAGAGGATGCAAAGAAGATTGCTGATGAAAGAAAAAAACAATTGGAAGATTATAAGAAGTCTTTGGATTCATTCAACAAAGAAACTTATGCACTTTCAATTGCAAATGAAGAAAAACTTATTGCTGTACAGAAAAAAGCAGCCAAAAATTCTAATGAAATGGCTTTGGCTTACGGTAAAGAAGCTGAATTACTGAAACAGAAGAATGAGGATGAAAAGAAAAAGGTTGAAGAACAATATAACGAACTGATTAAGAAGGCTGAAAAACTAAAACAAGACACAACCAAGATAACTGAAGCCAAGAACGCACGTATAAAGGAACTTGAAGAAAAACAAAAGGCTGATTTAGTGGGCTTGGAAACTGAAAAGACTGAAGCAATCAATAAGATTAATGAAGATGCCAAAAAGAAAAAAGTTGAAGAAACACAACAGGCACTTGATTCTGAATTGAAATTGATGAATTCACACTACACTTCAATTCAAGACCTAACAAAAAATGCAGTCAAGAAAAGCGGTAAGTTTGATTTGATTGATGTGGATGCAACCAAAGCCAATTATAAGAAGATTGGTGAGGAATTGAACAAGTATTTGGATAATCTTAATTCATCTAAAGACCGTATCAGTAAGTATTATGATGATATGGCAGGTTTATATTCCAAAGATTCACAGGAATACAAGGATTTGCAGGATAAGAAACAGGCTGCTTTGAATGATGTTGAAAGTAAAATCAAAGTTACCAACAAGAATATTGAAGATAACACACAGGCTTCAACACAGGTTCAACAACAATATTTTACTGATTTGGCAGAAAAGGTTAGCAAGGTATATGAAGGGGTAAATGAACTGTTGTCAGGTGCATTTGATGCTGCACAATCTATATTTAATATGCAGTTGGAAGAAGCGCAGGAAAAATTAGATGAAGTGACTGAAGCTTATGACGAAGCTGTTTCAAGGAAAGAAGAATCAAATGCAAGGTTGGCAGAATTGGAAGAAGAAGCCAAGACTGCAACAGGTGGACGTGCTATTGTGGTACAGGAACAGATTGCAAGGGAAATGGAAGCCAATAAAGAGCTTGCAAAACAGGAAAAGGAATTGGCAAAGGAGAAAGAAAAACGTGAAAAGGAAATTGCCAAGATTGAAAAGAAACAGAAGAAAGCAAGTTTGGTGCAATCGCTTGTTACAGGTATTGCACAGGCTGCTTTAGGTGTTCTTCAGGCACTTGCAGGTGTACCATTTCCTGCAAATATTGTGGCTGCTGCTTTGGTTGGTAGTATGGGTGCAATCCAAACGGGTATTATTTCAACACAGATTGCCAAACTTGAAGATGGTGGTTTATTGAATGGCAAACGACACAAAGACGGTGGTATTCCTGTTGGAAATACAGGTATTGAAGTTGAAGGTGGTGAATATGTGATGAATCGAATTTCAACTCAAAAGAACTTAGGTTTGATTGAATATATAAACACGTCAAGAAAAGAAATACAGGTTAATGATGTTGTTTCCTTCTTCAACAGGAAAGGCAATACTTCAATTACACCTGCACCGACTTTCAAAGTTCAATATGAAACAGGTGGGCAATTGGCAAATCTTGATACTGTTGGTGCTGCCACTGCAAATGATAACAGGATATTGGATGCAATCAATTCGATTGATTTCAAACCTTCTGTATCAGTAAAAGAAATTCAAGATGTTCAAAGCAGAATGACTTCGGTACGTGAATTGGCAGGTGCAAGCAATTAATTGAAAATAGTTTATAAATAAGGTGGTATGGGCAACTGTATCACCTTTTTTTATTTGAAATTATCTATTATCAAAAATTGATAATGGCTAAAATTCCAATATATGAATGTAAAGTTGATGAATCCTTAAATGATGTGACGGGGATTTATGCAATTTCCTTTGTTGATGAACCTGCTGTTGAAGAAAATTTTGTTGCATTATCAAAACAGGCAGTATTATTAAACAAAGACGTTAAAAAGCAAATCCTTACAGGTGTGGTTTTGAAACCAAATCAACTGATATACCGATTGGACGAACAGAACCAACCCTATTATATCCAATTTTCAGAAGTTGAAATTGAAAAGATTTCCCACAAGATGATGAAAGCAGGATTGGCTTTATATCACACGACACACCAACACGAATCCGAATTGAAAGGTAATTACTTAACTGAACTTTGGATTATTACCGACCCTGATAATGACAAATCAAATGCTTTAGGCTTTAAAGACCTTCCTAAAGGTACATTAATGGCTTCTTATAAAGTCACTGATAAAGGTTATTGGGAAAATGAAGTAATGGCAGGAAAGGTAAAAGGATTCAGTTTGGAAGGTTTTTTCAATCAAGAATTAAAACTAAATAAGACAATAAAGAAAAATAAAATGACAAAACACAAGAAAACAAGCCTTTTAAGTAAAATAGGCAAGTTCCTAATGGATATTGAAGATGTAGAAAGAACTGATGCAACTGATTCAGGTGAAAACGTTAGAATCTACCAATTGTATGATGGTAAAGAAGTAATGGTTGATGAAGATGGTTTTGCAACTATTGATAACGAGCAAGCACCTTCAGGCGAACACAAGCTTTATGACGGAAACACATTAGTTATTGATGATGCAGGTCAATTTGTTGAAGTAAAACCTTCTGCTGTTGCTGTAACTGAACCTGCTGAAGCCGTTCCTGCACCTGTTGATGTTCCAAATGAAAATCCTGCACAACTTTCTACTGAAACGGAAGAGGAAAAGAAAGAAGATGAATCTGTTGAAGATGAAAAGGATAAAGAAAATATGGAAGATGTACCTACTGAAGTAGATGTTGATGCTGTTATGGCTGAAAACGAAGCATTAAAGGCAAAGGTTGCTGAACTTGAAGCCAAGATTGCCGAATTGGAAGGTACAGTTGAAACTAAAGACACTGAAATTACTGAAATGAAGAAAGTAACACCTTCTGTTTCCCCTGTTGTTCCAACCGCATTAAATGCAACAGCAAAACCATTTGAGAAAATGACACGTGCGGAAAAAATAGCTTATACACTAAGAATGAGCAACAAATAAAATAGAAATTATCTATTACAAAATAAGAAAAAGAAAAACACAAAATAGAACATGGCAGAAATGTACGATATTACAGGTATTAGTTACCAAGCTTCAAGACAACCTGAATGGTTTACCAAAGCCTTATTTACAGGTAAAATTATAGATGGTAATTATGTTAGAATACTTCCTAACGTGAAGAAAAGCACCTATCTAAATATGTTGGATTTAGACGGAAATGTATTACAAAAATCAAATCACGATTGCGGTTGGAATCCAACAGCAGCTTTGAAGTTATCTGAAGCATTAGCAACTGTAACCGATTATAAAATTCAATTAGAAGATTGTATTGAAAAATTTGAATCAACTTGGTTGGTTGACAAGATGAAAGCAGGTGCAAATGTAGATGAATTACCTGCAACTTTAGGTGAAGCTTCACTTGATATTGTTGGTAAATCTGTAAATGCAGATATAGAAAGAATGTTGTTCGGTGGTGATTCAGCTAATGATAATGAATTTGATGGATTTGTTAAAATTTTGAATGATGCAGCCGATTCAATTAAAGTTTCAGGTTCTACTTTAACCAAAGCAAACATTATAAATGAGTTGGAAAAAGTATTTATTGCAATTCCTGAAGCAGTATTACAACAAGGTGAGGACGCAATTAAAATCTTTGTTTCTTATAATTCATACAGAGCGTTGAAAATGGCTTTGGCAAATGTTGAATCACAAGTAATTGCTGCTGCATTTACAGTTGATGGTGGAACTATCCGTTACTTAGGTGTTGAAATTGTACCTGCTGTTGGTATTACAAACGGTCAAATGGTTGCTGCAAATGTGGATAATTTAATAATGTTGACTGACTTAGTTTCTGATTTCGCAAATATCGAATTGGGTACATTCCCAAAACCAAACGAAAACAGATTATGGGTTAAAGGTGCTTTAAAAGTCGGTGTTGCAATCGCTTATCCAAGTGAAGCGGTATTATATGCTTAAATCTAACATAAGGGGGTTGAAATATACCCCTTTATTCAAATAATAAAGAAGAAAACACAAAATAAAATGAGTTGTAAACTATCAAATAATATAACACGTGATTGTATGTACCGTGTGGCAGGTGTGAAAAGACTTTATTTGGCAAATTTTGATGTTGCCAATAAGTACGAACAAGATGCTGACGGTGTAATTTCAGCAATCACTTTAGGCACAGGTCAAAAAGTATATCAGATGGAATTTGCTGATGGTACTGCACAGTGGACGGACGATTTAACAGCAGGTGGTAACAGTAATAAATACAGAACCCACACTTTAACCTTCATAATGACAGAATATGATACCAATATCCTTAAAGAAACACAAGCTTTAGACTTGGGACGATACACAGCCTTTGTGGTTGACAATAACAACAAAGTTGTTTGTTTAGGACGCTTGAATGGTATGGTTGCAAGTTCTGATAATTATGCTTCAGGTGCAGCAGAAGCGGATGCCAACGGTTTTACTATCGTAATGGCAGGTATTGAACAAGAAGTTGCACAATTAGTTAAAGATGAAGAAATTGTACGTGCTTTACTTCAACCTACTGTTGTTGTAACAGACTAATTGAATTGAAAATAGTTTATATAAGGTGATATGACTTAGGTTGTATCACCTTTTTTTATCTCTTTTAAAAAAGAAAATGGATTGTAAATTAGATAAAAACCTTACAGGAGAATGCAAATATGCCATTTCAGGTATTCATTCACTTTGGGTACTTAATATTGATGATTTCCAAGTATATGAGTTTCAAAATGATAAATTGTATTCTGAAATATATATTGATAACATATACACTAAAGGCAGATGGTATGAGTTGCAGACTATTGACGAATCCAAGTTTACTGAAAAGTTTGCAAATGGTGGATATAGTCAGGAACTTACCACTTATATATCAAAGTTTGATTCAGAAATACAGGCTGAAATACTGAAAACCAACAAAAAGAAATTCTTAGTACTATTTAGGACTAATGAAGGACGTTATTTTGTTTTTGGTTCTGATGGCGGTGTTCCACTTGTTTATACTGCTGAAACGGGCACAAAAGGTTCTTCAATCGGTTATTCTGTTACCTTATCCAAGAACAGCCAATTTCCATTATTTGAATTAAATCCTGATTATATGGTTAATGGTGGCGGTGCTAAATTCCAATATTTACCCGTATTTGAACCTATATATTGTCAATTGAATGCTTCAAATAAAAATACAGGTTATCAGGTTGCCACTTATGCTTTGAAACAAACTATTGATAAGGGTGAAGCACTTGATATTAATGGCGATTTATGTTCCATATCGGGAAAAAAACAGTCTATTGTGATACTTCAAGGTAAATCAAATCCTGATTCATCCAAATATGAATCAGAAGGTACTTTTACACCTGATTCTGTATTGAAAGGTGGTAATGTTGTAAAGAAACTGAATTATATGGAATGCCGACCTGAAATTACAGGTTCTATAACTGCAACTCCTAACTTGGTTACACTTACAAGAAATGTAAGAACCAAGAATATTACCATAAATTCACAGCACGATTGGAAATTAATTCAGGCAAGCGATAAGGCAACCTGTAATACAAATGAAGGTGGTGCAGGTTCTTATGCTGTAAGATTTGATAGAAATACCAATTATGGAAATGGTACATTCAAATTCAAAAACACTTATACACAGGAAGAAATTGATGTAAAGGTTCAGAATTTGGTGTTACAGTCAACAGGTATGGATGTTATAGGTGAACAAGTTACACCTACTTCAAACGGTGTTATTTGTTCGGCAGCAGGATGTTCTATCAGACTATCAATAATGTGTGCAGGCGGTGCAGGTACTTATTCCCTATCAACTAATATATCACATTCTAATTTTGTTACATACACTGCAAATACCAATTCATTTGAAATAAGGGTATCTGAATCAGATATTGAGGAAGAAAAGACTGCTGTTTTCACATTAACACACGATACTTCAAGTGATGAAAAGATAGTGTTCACTGTTACGCAAGAAGCAGCAAAGATTATTAAGATTCCTGATTTCAATTTCCTAACATACAGATATAAATGGACTGAAGAAGATGGCAGGGATTTAGACACCGCAACAGAGTTGGTAAACAGTGGTTTGGTTGATGAAGCAGGTAATTCAATTGATGGTTTGGCTGTTGGTTGGAGTATGGCAGGGAACAGTAACACAGAAGTTACCAAATACCTCAAATATGGTGGTGATAACCGTGATTCAGGTAATGAGTGTACGTTTATTGATATGCTTGCTTTATGTTCTGAAGAACATTTACCCAATCTTCCTGATAAGATATTTGTTGATATATATGCTAATTGGTACGGAGAAAAAAGAAATGGTTATATGACCTTTGAAATAAAAGCTTATAAAGGTGGCGAAATGGTACAGGATGGTTATAATTTTAATAATGTTGGTGGTGAAGAAGTATATTCAGGGGAACAATCCAAATTTGTAAAAGCTGCCTGTACTTCAAATCATTCCACATATAAAACAGATTACACTTATGTGTGTCGGGTAACATACGACAAGTTAACCCGTGAAGCAAGTATTGCAATTCAAACAGACGATTCAGGTAATGATTGCCACACCACTTAAATAATAATTTTATCTATTATCAAAATTAATAAGAGATGTTGAGAATAAACACTACAAGTAAATATGCGGAATTTAAGTCAGATACAAAGTCTGATTTATATCCATTAAACGAAATTTCATATACAGTTGAAAATGATTCTGAAACAGTTTCATTCTATAATAGATTTTACAATAAAATAATGACTGAACAGATTTCCAATATACAAGTGAATGATGTTCCTGTTGCCCGTGATAATATCCAAGATTTATTATCTGTGTTGTTTGCTTCTAATGAAGGTGGTGGCGGTGGTGGAACTGTTGACCTTTCAAACTATTACACCAAACCTGAAACCAATACTTTAGTTTCAAGTAAAGTTGATAAAGTGGAAGGTAAACAACTTTCAACTGAAGATTATACCACTGAAGAAAAAAACAAATTGGCAGGATTGGAAAATTATGATGATACTGATATTAAAAATGATATTGCAGCTAATACGGTAGCAATAGAAGCCGAAGTTGAACGTGCTACTGCTGCTGATACTACTTTACAGGACAATATCAATAAAGAAGAAACACGTGCAAGAACTGCTGAAAAAGAATTGGATATTAAAGTTAGTAATAAAGTTGACAAGATAGAAGGTAAACAATTAAGTACTGAAGATTATACAACAGCCGAAAAAACAAAATTAGCTTCATTAGAAAATTATGATGATACCACTGTTAAGGGTGATATTGCAGCTAATACAGAAGCAATAGAAGCTGAAGTAACACGTGCAAAGGCTGCTGAATCAACACTTAATAATAAGATTCCAACGGCACAAACAAGTTATATTGGGAATAATAAAAATTTTGTTTATTCTGAAGGCAATACAGGTAGTACAAAAAATGTAGTATCTAATATAAGTATAAGTAGTTATGAATGGGGTGTATATATTATTCCTCGTAAATGGGGTGATGAAAGTAGTCTTAAATCTGTTGAAATTCCATGTGCAACTGAAAAAAATGCAGGAGTGATGGCAAATTATGATAGAATTAATATGAATTATTTGTTGGGTTATGAGGAAATTACCCCTGATGAAAGTGGTAATTTGCAATTGTTGGATAATAGAATAACACAATATACTGTAATTACAGGTGATACACGTATTAGTTTACCTGTAAATCTTTATAATGATATTAAAGAACTTCATTTAATATTTGAAGGTGTTACAGGTAGTACAATCACTTTTCCTTATAGTGCAGTTTGGAAAGTAGCACCCACTGAAATTGTTGAAGGTGCTACTTATGAATTCATATTTACATGGATTAAATCACAGAATAAATGGTATGCAGGTTATATAAAATATGAGTAAGAAATTATTATTTAATGAAAGTGTACCTTTAGCTGAAGTACCTTTGGCAAAGGATTCAATATTTAGAACCCTGATATTTATTTTCGGTTCTAACAATTCATACTACTTGGATATTAATAGTAAGGCAGCAAGTTTAAGACTTCAATATTTAACAGGTGAAAGTGCAGGTTATATAACCTTCACGCCTAATATCAACGTGAATATAACTGTTAAGTTTTTACATAAAGGCGGAACTGTTATATACGAAGTAAGCAGTGGGTTTATCGGTGGTTCAACTGATAAAAAAATAACATTTGATGATGATGTTATCATTACCGAAGTAAGTAATTTAAGAAACATAAAATTGCTGAATAAATAATTTATCTATAATTAAAAAAGAAAATGATATACGTTAAACTAAATATAGACAACACAATTGAATATGCAAAGAATGTATATACCACTGAAGAAGGTGAATTAATCCTTAACTTCAAAGCTAATCCTGAATTGATGAAGAAATACGGATTTAAAGAACTGATTGATTCCCCTGTTGAATTTGATGCCAATTACCAAACTTATACAGTATCTTATGTTGAAGATGCAGATACTATTACTAAACAGTACAGTATTGTTTATCTTCCAATCGAGACTTTGAAAGAAGTGAAATTGAAAGAATTGGCTGATTATGATACTTCAGAAGATGTAAATGGTTTTATATTAAACAATAAAACAGCTTGGTTTGATAAAGATACACGTGCAGCATTATCAACTTCAATTGAATCAGCTTTATTACTTGGTGAATCCACAATTACCTTTGTTGTTAATGATAAGGATTTTTCAATTGATATTCCTACCGCAAAACAAATGTTGGCTGCTGTACAAAGATACGCAGATAAATGTTTCTTGGTGACTGAAGCTCACAAACGAGCAATCAAAGGATTATCAGAAGCCGAATCAATTGTTAATTATGACTTTAAAACAGGTTATCCAACCAAAGTAACGTTTACTTTATAAGGTTGTTTTTTTAAGATGTTTGAACCCACACTACAATCAGTGTGGGTTTTGTTTTTATCTGAAGTTTTATCTTTTGATAAAATAAATCAGATGATTCAAATAAATTTCAAAGAAAACTATATCCTGTTTTCATATCCTGATGGCAAGTATTATGGTTATAAAACAGGAACAATAAGACACGAAATAGAAGGTTCGGCAATTTCATTTTTCTTACTTGATAATGAAGTTGGTGAACAGCCTGTTTTAAACTTCAATTATCTAAATTGTGAGATTGAAGGAGTACAGGCAACCGAAGATAATATTAATGATTTACTTTCAGTAATTTATAATGGTGTAACTACTGATGTAAAAGTTATTTCCTTCACACTTGATTCAGATAAAAATGAATTGACTATAAAACAGAATGATGAAACATACTTTACTGTTTCATTAAATAAATATGATTTCACTGAAGATATTTCCAATCTTATTACTTTAATCAATAATGAAGTTGAGCGTGCCAAAGCAGCAGAAAAAGCAAATGCAGATACTATTGTTGCTGTTGATGCTGCATATAAAGCTGCTGATATTACTTTACAGGGTAATATTGATGCAGAAGTAACACGTGCCACTAATGCTGAATCCGTACTTGATACCAAGATTGAAACTTTGGTTACTGCTGAAGAAACACGTGCAAAAGCAGAAGAAGCAAGAATTGAAGCAAAAGCAGTGGAATTGGTTGAAGCTGAAACGGAACGTGCCACTGAAGCCGAAAGTATTTTGGATTCCAAGATTACTTCAGAAGTAAAATCTGAATCAGACAGGGCACAGGCAGCAGAAGCAGCACTTGATACAAAGATTGAAAGTGAAATTACCCGTGCAAAGACTGAAGAAGAAAGAATTGAAGCGAAAGCAGTAGATTTAATAACTACTGAAACGGAACGTGCCACTGAAGCTGAACAAGTAAATGCAGATGCAATAGTGGCTTTAGATGCTGCATATAAGGCTGCTGATGCCACTTTAGATACCAAGATTGATAACTTAGTTACTGCTGAAAAAGAACGTGCCATAAGCGAAGAAACACGTATTGAAACAAAGGTAGAAGATTTGGTAAATACTGAAACAGAGCGTGCTAAAGCTGCTGAAAAAGCAAATTCTGATGCTATTGCTGCTGAAGTGGAACGTGCCATTAATGCAGAAAAAGATTTAAGTGATAGAATTGATGCAAATGGTGATGAAGTAAAATCCGAATCAGACAGAGCACAGGCAGCAGAAGCGGAACTTAATGCAAAGATTGAAGCGGAAATAACACGTGCCACTGAAGCCGAATCAGTATTAAATGCCAAAATTGATACCGAAATTAAAGCAGAAGCAGACAGAGCCAAAGCAGAAGAAGCAAGAATTGAAACAAAGGCAGAAGGATTGGTTGAAGCTGAAACGGAACGTGCCACTGCTGCTGAACAAGCAAATGCAGATGCAATTGCTGCTGAAGTATCGAGGGCAAAGGCTGCTGAACAAGTGAATGCCACTGCAATTATAACCGAAAAAGAACGTGCTGTTGCAGCCGAAAATATTATCAGAAATTCTTTGAATGATGAAATTGGTAGAGCACAGGAAGCGGAACAGGCAAACACCACTGCTATTGAAGCAGAAGTTACCCGTGCAAAGGCTGAAGAAACAAGGATTGAAACTAAATTTGATGGCTTTGTTTCAAATTTGGATTCTAAAATAAATTCAAACAAAACAGCAATTGAAGCAGAAGTAGAACGTGCAACCACTGCTGAAACATTAATTGATAAGAAAATTGATGATGAAGTAGTACGTGCCAAAGATGCGGAAAAAATCAATTCAGATTCAATTACTAATGAAGTAGTACGTGCTAAAGCTGCTGAAAAGGTTATTGCAGACGATTTGAATGCTGAAATTATCAGAGCCAAAGCAGCAGAAAAAGCCAATAATGACACCATTAACGCTGAAGCTGAAAGAGCACAGGCGGCAGAAGTTAATATTGATGGCAAGTTAACTATTGAAGTCGCACGTGCGACTAAAGCAGAAGAAGATTTTGCTGTTTTATTGGCAGGTACTTCAGGCAGTACGTCATATTCCAACATCAAAGAGGAATTAGATAAATTAGGTGATGATTATAATTCAATCAGAAGTATTGCCGTTACTTTGAAGAATTTCCTTAATGCAGGTGGTATTACAGATGCAGTGGATTCATTTAAAGAACTTCAAGATTTCTTAGCAGGTATAACGGATAGTCAAACTTTAGCAGGGTTATTACTTGAATTAAAAAATGAAATATTAGGTGGTGCAGGTGATAACATAAATACTTTGAAAAAAGTTTATGATGCACTTTCAGGTAATACAGGTGGTGAAGTTGATTTGACCAACTACTATACAAAGGCTGAAACAGATTCTAAAGTATCGGGCAAAGTTGATAAGATTACAGGTAAAGGACTTTCAACAAACGATTATACGACTGCTGAAAAAAGTAAACTTGCTTCATTATCCAATTATGATGATACTGAATTAAAAAGCCTAATTGGAAACACTTACACCAAGTCTGAAGTTGATGCCAAAATTGATGAAGCCGTTACAGGTGGTGAAGTTGATTTGACTAACTACTATACAAAGGCTGAAATAGATTCCAAAGTATCAGGCAAAGTTGATAAAGTAACAGGTAAAGGGCTTTCAACTAATGATTTTACAACTGCTTTGAAAACCAAATTGGAAGGGCTAACCAATTATGATGATTCTGATATTAGAACTTCAATCACCAATATTCAGAATATGGTTGAATATACTTTAATTGAACAAACAGTATCAAATACAGGTACATTAGCATTAGGTTCTGATAAAATACAACATTCAGTGATAACAAGAAATACAACTATTTCATTACCTACTGTTACCAAGTACACTGTTATTGATTTTTCATTTACTGTAAATTCAAACTATACTGTAATATTTCCTTCTGATATTGTTTGGAAATCTGCACCAAGTGAATTTAAAGATGGCGTTGAAATGGAATTTATATTTACTTACAATAATAATAAATGGTATGCTGCATATATAGAGTATGGAAATAATTAAGAAAAAGTTTTTATCTAATCATTCAGAACCTTTGCCAATTGGTGAAGGTCTGATTTTTAAGATACTTGCTAAAGCAGGTGATTTTACTTCCACACTCCCAATTTATATAAGAAGTGGTGAAACCATTACCGTTAATTGGGGTGAAGGAACTGTAATGAAATACAGTAGTGGTGTTATAAATAAATCCTTTAACTACTTGGGGAATACAGAATTATTGGTTCAAATAACCACTGATAAAGAAGATATATGTATTGCAAATCAATCTTCTGCTTATTCTTATATAAAAGAATTGGTAAGTTGGGGTGATAAACCATTAGTAAGCAATCTTAGCTTCTTAGGTGGTATGTTCGTTAATGAACCCTATCTTACTAATGTTGCTGAAGATACTAATAATGTGTGTTCCACATTAACTGATTCGAGAAATATGTTCAGTGGTTGTTATGAATTGGCATCTGTTCCCCAATTAGATACATCCAATTGTAAATTTATGTCTAATATGTTTCGTCAGAATTCTAAGTTGGAAGCTGTGTATGGATTGGATTTAAGTTCAGTAACCGATATAAATAGTACAACAAGGTTATTTGCAAGCCCTGCAACCTTTAACCTATTGAAAAAACTTTATATATCCAACTTAGGTAAAAGTTCTGCTGATTATTTCAATTTGGAAAACTGTACTACTTGGGATGCTGAAAGTATGTTGTGGACTGCCAATCATTCTGAAACGTTAACAACAGGAACAAAGTATATCAGATTATATACAACTAATGGTTATGATGAACCTGTTGCTGTTTGGCGAGAAAAGGGATATAATGTTATTGGAATAATGGATTAATATAAGGTGGTAAGGATTTGAAACTTACCACCTTTCTTTTTGCCTGTTTTTATCTTTTTCTAAAAAGAAATAAATGGCAACGAAGAAAAATATAAAACTTAGTTATACCAATATAAATTTAAACAGTCAAACACCTACATTTCCCAATTTCAGAAAGTATAAAAATTGGATTAATTACGGTGATAATAATGATTTTCCACAGCGTATAATCAACCTTAATAACCAATCAGCCGTAAATAAAGCAATCTTAGATAACAAGGTTACTTATATACTTGGTGATGGTGTTGATGATTCTGAATTTTACTTTGGTACACCAAACCAAACCGATACATGGGATTCATTTATAGAAAAAATTACAAAAGATTATGTAATGTTCGGTGGCTTCTGTTTTCAAGTAATAGTTAACGAAAATGGTACATCTTTTTCATTATATCATACAGACTTTTCAAAAGTAAGATGTGGTGATTTTAATGAATTTGGAATTATATTAAATTATTATATTTCAAATGATTGGACTAAAACAGCAGGACGAACAGCCCCCGTAGACGTGAAAGCTTGGGGAACTGAACAACCAATCAAAGGTGAAAGATATTTATACTATTATAAAGATTATACAGCAGGATTGGATTATTACCCTATACCTTCATATTATTCAGCAATTGATTATGTTGAAGCTGATGGACTTTTGGCTAAATTTTACCGTAATTCAATCAATAACGGGTTTACCCCAAGCACAATTATCACCATGCCTGCAAATCCAAGTGATGAAGAAAAAGAAGCATTTCAAGCAGATATGGAACGTAACTTCTGTGGTAGTGAAGGTGCAAATTCATTTATGGTTCTTTGGGGTGAAAGTCAGGAAATAAAACCTGTTGTTACTTCATTTTCTGCAAGTCAAAATGCTGATTTATATAATAATGTAAATGATGTAATTTTTCAAAAGATTATCAGTGCACACAGATTGACAAGCCCGACACTTGCAGGTATCAGTGGTTCAGGTAACTTATCAGGGAACGCAAATGAAATTACTAATGCTTATATCCTGTATAATTATACAGTTATTCAACAGTTAAGAAGAAACATTTTAGACTGTTTGAATCAGTTTGTAATTATGAACGGTTATACGGGAAAATTGAAAATAAAAGAATTAGATGTAATTGGTAAAATCGCTGAAGCTGCTACGCCTGAAACTGAAGAAAATAATAATGAAACAAATATACAAGCATAATGGCAAAGAACACATATCAACCAATTGTTTTAATTAATGAAGCGTTATTTAAACTTCATTCCCCTGTAACGGATAATACGGTTATTACTGAATTTATACCATATCTTTCAATTGCACAGGAATTATATATTGAACCTATTATTGGAACTGCACTAAGTGAAGAATTGAAACAACAAATAAGCACCAACACACTAACCCCTGAAAATGGTGATTTAATAATTAAGATAGCACCTGTATTATCATTCTACACAGTGTATCAGGGATTACCGTTCAAATGGGCAACAGTGCTAAACAAGGGTGTAACTGTGCGTGAATCGGAGAATTCCAAAGCTGTTGATATTAAGGATATAGCCCAATTAAGAAGTTGGCTGAAGAATGATGCAGAAGTATTGGCAAGTCAACTTATAGATTATTTATGTAAGTGTAGGGTAAGTTACCCCCTTTGGATGCCTTCTGATGAATGTGCTTGCAAAGATACATATAGTGAAGGTTCGGCAACCAAAAAGTTTGAAAGCGGTATTTACTTCAAACATAAGAATAAAACTTGTAATACTTGTAAAAGATGATGGAAATAACAATTGGAACTATATTAGGCTACTTGGTAACAGGTGTATCTTCTGTTATTGCTTGGTTCGCTGCTAATAAATGGTTGTTCCCACTGATTAAAGAATGGTGGCAAAAAAGAAAAGAAGATGCTAAAATTCAAGATGAACGGGACTTGAATGTAAGAAAAGAACTACTTGAAATTGATAATTCAACTGATGATTTATACAAGCACCGTGTGGAATGGTGTTTAAGTCAGATAACCGTATTAGAAGGTAAGTTGGATTCCAAGCAGAAAGAGATAAACGATTTTATGAAGGAATTGGATAATCTAAGGGGAATAATCGTAAATCTTCAAACCCAAATAATGAATAATAAACTTGAAATAAACAAGTTACAGGGTTATTGCTGCAAGAACTTGGATTGCAAGTTTAGAATTAAATGTGATTGATATGATAAAGAATTTAGTTGATAATTTTATAAACATATACAAACAGTATGACGGTAAGTATTGTGTTAATGATTATGTAAGTATTATGGAATATATGAAAGAAAAGGATATTCTACCCAAAGAATACGTTATTGAACCTTATAATCAGTATCAGATAAGTTTAAATATAGATTTATTTGAATATTATTTACGTAATGATTTATTGTAAAAATGGTACTGAAAAAGTGGTAAGTTTATACTCTAAGTCGTATATTTGCATAAATAGATGATTTATTTATACAAATTCTCTCACTTTTGGAATTAATTAAATATTTATTTATATAAAGGTTAAGGAGTTGCAAGCCTTTGACCTTGATAGTTGAAGTTCAATAAAGTGTTATTGAATTAATGGTACAGGTGGATAGTTTTGTTGTAAGTTCCAATTCACCTGTATCTTCAATTATCTAAATTGGAAATACAACAAGATAATAAAAAATAAAATCAAAAAACATTATGGAACTTACAAAAACAAAAATCAATTCATATTCTGAATTGTTGAAAGAATCAAAGTATTATGTATCTTATAATACAAATTTAACCTTTTTACTAAACCCTACTGAAATTGTAATTTTTAGTACAATTGTTCACTTATGTAATTTGAATCATACAATTGCATCATTTCCTTATTTATCTAAAATAACCAATATTAAACAGACTTCATTAAAGAAATATATGTCTAATCTAAAAAGATTGGGACTGATTGATTATGTAAGATGTGCTGATGGTGCAAGCAATAAATATAATTTAAAATTAGATAATATCAAATATGTATATGATGGGTTGAATACTGAAAAAATTGATAACGAAATAGCTTTTGTTGACAAATACAAAGAAGAACATTTGAAAGAGGATGTTTCTAATGAAAATAATACTCAGTCGGATTCCGAATTACCTCAGTCAGATTCCGACCGACCTCAGTCGGATTCCGAATTACCTCAGTCAGATTCCGACCGACCTC
>OGRJ01000971.1_pt1 | contig 25666 bp, 23 predicted proteins | sample 1553411 | NCBI WGS metagenome assembly OGRJ01 (sample SAMEA2580084, study PRJEB22360) | human gut metagenome | biome: human gut; feature: human-associated habitat; material: faeces | place: Denmark | collected 2008/2010
CTCGATATGGGCCGGCGTGGGGGGCCCCCCCACCCGCCCTGCCACATCTTGTGGCAGACGTCGCAAATTTGATCCTTGATTTCCAGTTCGTTCATTGTATGATCCATGTCCTTTCTGTGCGTCGCGCCCTGTTTCGGGCACAAGCCTTCTCTATATTCCAGAAAGAGGAGACGGCGTATGCCGCACACCCTTCTAAAACGGCAAACAATTGGGAGGCTGAAAAGCCGCCCGCTATGCGCCGGGCCGGATAAAGTTGCTGAAATGGCCGAGCGCGTAGGAATCGAGGGTTATAGGGGACTGGTTAACGGTTACTACGCAGCAGCAGGTGCTTTTTTTCGATTTTCCCATAGGCATATCGGCGTGTGTATAGGCCTCGCGCGCAAAATCACTCGCCCCATCGGCTGGCACGGGAGGGAAAGAACAATGCCGCTCTACCGGCCGAAAAGGCGGGTCATAAGCAGGAACAATGTGGGAATATTATAATATGTTTTGCTGGTTTTTACAATCCGTTCCAGTGATTTTCTACAATCGTGGAGCGCGGTTGACCTCCCCTGTTTTTTTATCATTGGCGCTGCGCGCTTACTGCTCGATTGTGAACGCTGCCCCGTAAAGGTTTTACAAAGTGTTCATAATTGGAATGTTGACAAGGCGGAGGGGGCGATGTATAGTATATGGTAGTTAGCACTCATAATGTTTGAGTGCTAACAATCCGGAAAATCCGGTTGTGAATTTTACCGTTCAGGAGAATCAGGAGGTGACCGGCATGGAATTGAGTGAACGCAGGCAGCGCATCTTAGCGGCGATTGTCGAGCAGTTCATTGCTTCCGGTGAGCCGGTCGGATCAAAAGCCCTGTGCAATTTGTTTGAATTGTCGATCTCCTCGGCGACCATCCGCAATGAGATGGCAGCGCTCGCGGAGCTGGGGCTGATTGAGCAGCCGCATACCTCGGCGGGGCGCGTGCCTTCGCACCTGGGGTATCGGTATTATGTGGATCATTTGATGAGCTGCCGGGCGCTTGGCGTGAAGCAGCGCCATGCGCTGGAGGAGAGCATGGTTGTCCATTCCGGCGATCCAGAGCAGATTTTGGAGCAGGCGGGCGAGTTGCTTGCCGAAATTACAAACTGCGCGGCCGTATCCACTACGCCGGCGGATGAGTCGGCCATGATCCGCAAGGTGGATTTGCTTCCAATGGGTGGGCGCACGATTATGCTTGTGTTGGTCACATCCAACGGTGTGGTGCGCAGCCGGGGCTGCCGCCTGCCGGAGCCAGTCACCCCAGAGCTAATTGAAACCTTTTATGCGGTTACGGAGCACACCTTCCTTGGCCGCCCGGTGGCGGAGATCAACCTCGTGCTGATTAAACGGCTGACGCCCCTATTGGGGGATAATGCCCGCCTGATGCAGCAGATTCTGATTGCCCTGTCAGAGCTGGCATGGGATGCGGCGAAAGAGGAGATTCTTCTGGAAGGGCAGAACAACCTTCTCCACCACCGCGAATTTGAGGAAAACGCCTTTGAATTGCTCGAATTTTGGGGCAGGGGGGAGCCGATGAGCCAGCTGCTTGCCACCTCATCGGGCCCGTTGCGGGTAATTATTGGGCGTGAAACGCCGTTTGAGGAGTTGAAAAATTCCAGCTTGATTATTGCGCGCTACACGATTTCTGGCGGGCGCGGAGGCGCATTGGGGATCATCGGCCCAACGCGCATCGATTATGCGAAGCTGATCCCGAATGTAGAATATCTGACCAAGCTGGTCGGCCGTCTGCTCGGCGAAGCGTTGGGCGAGGATGGGTCGGATACCGGACCGGGAGCGCAATAGCGCAGCCCGCAACATGACGACAAAAGCAGGAAAGGACGGATGGACGGATGAATACGACACCGAACGCAGAGCCCGAGAAGGAAAGCACGCAACAGCAGCCGGAGGAAACTACAGCCTCTGCTCCACAGAAAGAACCCTCCAAGCGCAAGGAGAAAAAAGAAAAAAAGGATCAGCAGGCGGAAAAGCTGGATGCGATGCAAAAGGAGCTGGACGCCCAGAAGGATCAATATCTGCGGCTTGCCGCAGAATACGACAATTTCCGTAAGCGCTCTCAGCGCGAACGGGAGGCGGCGTTTAATGATTCAAAGGCTGCCGTCCTCACCGAAATCCTGCCCGTAATCGATAACTTTGAGCGTGCCTCACAGAATAAGGAGGCGGGCTATGAGGATTTCCAGAAGGGAATTGACATGACCTTCCAGCAGCTGATGGAAATTATGAAAAAGCTCGGCGTGGAAGCGTTTGGCAAGGAGGGCGATCCGTTTGACCCCAATATTCATAACGCCGTGATGCATGTGGAGGATGAGACACTGGATGAAAATATTGTGACGGATGTTTTCAGTAAGGGCTATCAGCTCGGTGACCGCGTGCTTCGGCACGCGATGGTCAAGGTTGCAAATTAGCCAAAGGGCAAAGAAAAGGCAATCAGCGGCAACGCCGCATGATCTTATAAATTTACAAAATTCAACCGATACATTTTGGGAGGCTGTTAACAATGGCAAAAGTAATTGGAATTGATTTAGGCACAACAAACTCTTGTGTAGCTGTAATTGAAGGCGGCGAGCCGGTCGTCATTGCGAACGCAGAGGGCGCGCGCACCACGCCAAGCGTTGTTGCGTTCTCCAAAACTGGCGAGCGCATGGTTGGCCAGGTAGCAAAGCGTCAGGCGATCACGAACCCGGATCGCACGATTGCTTCGATCAAGCGGCAGATGGGCTCGGATTACCATGTGAAAATAGATGATAAGCAGTATACGCCGCAGGAGATTTCCGCCATGATCCTTCAAAAGCTGAAAACAGATGCGGAATCCTATCTCGGCGACAAGGTGACGGAGGCCGTCATTACGGTGCCCGCCTATTTCACCGATTCCCAGCGCCAGGCCACTAAGGATGCGGGCAGGATCGCAGGCCTTGAAGTGAAGCGCATCATCAATGAGCCGACGGCCGCGGCGCTTGCCTACGGCATTGATAAGGAAACCGATCAGAAAGTGATGGTTTATGACCTGGGCGGCGGCACGTTTGACGTATCCATCATCGAGATGGGCGACGGCGTGCAGGAAGTGCTCGCCACGGCCGGCAACAATCACCTGGGCGGCGATGATTTTGACCAGCGCGTGATCGATTGGCTGGCAGACAATTTTAAAAAGGAGCAGGGCGTAGACCTGCGTGGCGATAAGATGGCGATGCAGCGCTTGAAGGAAGCGGCGGAAAAAGCGAAGATTGAGCTTTCCGGCGTGACCACCTCCAACATCAGCTTGCCCTTTATCACAGCGGATGCAACCGGCCCGAAGCATTTGGAAGCAACCCTGACCCGCGCCAAGTTTAACGAACTGACCGCGGATTTGGTGGAAAGCACGATGGGCCCTGTGCGCCAGGCAATGTCCGACTCAGGCCTGAAAACCAGCGAAATCGACAAGGTTCTGATGGTGGGCGGATCCTCCCGCATCCCTGCGGTGCAGGAAGCCATCCAGAAGTTTATGGGCAAAGAGCCCTTTAAGGGCATCAACCCCGATGAGTGCGTTGCCATCGGCGCGGCGCTCCAGGCGGGCGTGCTTGGCGGTGAGGTGAAGGGCCTGCTGCTGCTTGACGTCACGCCGTTGTCCCTCGGCATTGAAACGATGGGCGGCGTCAATACGAAGATCATTGAGCGCAACTCCACCATCCCGATCAAAAAGAGCCAAATTTTCTCCACTGCTGCTGATAACCAGCCCTCTGTTGAGGTGCATGTGCTACAGGGAGAGCGTGAGATGGCAAGGGATAATAAGACCCTCGGCGTGTTCCATCTCGACGGTATCCTTCCGGCCCGCCGCGGTGTGCCGCAGATTGAAGTAACCTTCGATATCGATGCAAACGGTATCGTGCATGTTTCCGCGAAGGATCTCGGCACCGGCAAAGAGCAGTCCATCTCCATCACCTCCTCCACCAATATGTCCAAGGATGATATCGAGAAGGCTGTCAAGGAGGCCGAGCGGTATGCGGAAGAGGATAAGCAGCGCCGTGAGGAAATTGACACCCGTAACAACGCGGACCAGCTCGTTTATCAGTGCGAAAAGGTCATCAGTGAAGAGGGCGAGAAGTTCCCGGAGGCCGATAAAAAAGAGCTACAGGAGAAGGTTGATGCCCTTAAGGAAGCGCTCAAGGGGCAGGATCTCAATGTGATTAAATCCCGCCAGGAGGAGTTGACCAAAAAATTCTACGAGATTTCAGAACAGCTCTATAAGGCGGCGCAGCCGGAGGCCGGCGCGCAGGGCCCTGGAGCGGCGGATGGTCAGCAAGCCGGGCCGGATGCAAACGGCTACTATGAGGCAAACTACACGGATGTTTCGGACGACGACGGCCAGAAATAAGAAAGGGAAAGCGGACGTATCCATCTTTTGCAACCTCAGGCGGAATTCTGCCTGAGGTTGCGGGCGGATATAACGCAAATTGGAGCTACATGATTTTTTTCGGTGGGAGACGGCGTTTCCGCCGAAAACGTGAAACGATGGGGCTAGGCCCCGTATTGTAGGCAGGGCACATAAATAACAAAGCAATCAAAAGCCCGAGCCCCTGAAAGGAGCGTTTACCTTGCCGGAAAAGCGAGATTATTATGAAGTCCTTGGCGTCAGCAAGAGTGCGTCGGAGGATGAAATCAAAAAAGCATACCGCCAATTGGCAAAAAAATACCATCCGGATTTGAATCCGGGCGATAAAGCGGCCGAAGCAAAATTTAAAGAGGCAAATGAAGCCTATGAGGTGCTTTCCGACAGCGAGAAAAAGGCGCGTTATGACCAGTTCGGCCATGCAGGCGTAGATCCGAATTATGGCGCGGGCGGCCCTGGTGGGGCAGGTGGATTTGATTTTGACTTTGGCGATATTTTCAGCAGCTTCTTCGGAGGCTCCGGCTTTGGAGGCTTTGGCACAGGCCGGTCGAATCCAAACGCGCCGCAGCGCGGCAGCGATAATTCGACGAGCATCACCATCTCCTTTGAGGAGGCCGCAAAGGGCTGCAAACGCACGATTGAAACAATGCGTGTGGAGGCCTGCGATGCATGCTCAGGCTCCGGCGCCGCGAAAGGCTCCGCCCCCCAGACCTGCCCGGAATGTAATGGCCGCGGCCAGGTCAGCTCCCAGCAGCGCACGCCGTTCGGCGTGATCTCCACCTCCAAGGTTTGCCCGCGCTGCAATGGCAAAGGAACCGTCATTCAAAAGCCTTGCTCCAAATGCCGCGGCAGCGGCCATATCCGGAAGGCGCATAAAGTGGAAGTAAGCATCCCTGCGGGCATCGACGACCGGCAGATCGTCAATATCCGCGGCCAGGGCAACGCCGGCCTCAATGGCGGCCCGTCGGGCGATTTGCGTGTGGCAGTCAATGTCCGGCCCCATCCGTTTTTTGAGCGTGATGGATACGACGTATGGTGCGATGTCAACGTATCATTTGCGCAAGCTGCGCTCGGTGCGGAGCTACAGGTGCCTACCTTGGACGGCAAGGTCAAATATGAGATGCCTAAGGGCACGCAGCCGGGTACTGTTTTCAAGCTGCGCGGAAAAGGTATCCAAAATCTCAATGGCCGCGGCCGGGGCGATCAGCTTGTGCGCATCCTCGTGCAGGTGCCGACGGAGCTCAACGCGCGACAGAGAGAGCTGCTGCAAGAATTCGAGGCGGCTTCCGGAGGACGGCCAGTCGGCGGGGCAGACCCGCAGGAAGACCGTTCCGAGAGCCATAAGAGCTTTTTTGACAAGCTGAAGGATAATATTAATAAGGAAAAGGATAAATGATGTGATTCACACAGCCCCGCGCGCTGATCCGTTTTTTCCGGAAAGGCGGGCGGGGTTTTTCCTTTTCTCTCCAAAGTTTGATAGAGGAGGAGGCCTTTATGCAATTGTTTGCCTGCCCGGTATGCATGTGCCCGCTTAAAAAGGAGGAAAAACGTTATCTATGCCCGCATGGGCACAGCTTCGATCTTGCAAAAGAGGGGTATGTGCATCTGCTGCCCGCCAACCGGATGCATGCAAAGCTTCCCGGCGATGGAAAGGAGATGCTGGCGGCACGCCGCCGGATTCTTGATGCGGGCCATTATGAGCCGTTCAGCGATTGCTTGAATGCGCTTGTTTTGGAGTTGACGGATCAGGCGGAAAAGCCGGTGATTTTGGATGCGGGCTGCGGCGAGGGCTATTACACGGGCAGGCTGCTGTGTGCCCTGCATGAACGCGGTGTTGACGCGTGGGCTGCGGGCTTCGATATCTCCAAAGTCGCCGTGCGCATGGCGGCAAAGCGCTATCCCAGCTTGGAGCTTGCGGTCGGGAGCGCTTATCACATGCCGGTTGCCGATCGGTCGGTCGATTGCCTCACCAGTGTTTTTGCACCGATTGTTCCGGGGGAATTTGCGCGTGTCACAAAGCCAGGCGGCGTTTTGATTTTAGCGGTGGCCGCTCCCCGCCATCTTTTCCAGCTGAAAGAGGCGGTGTACGCGCAGCCCTATGAGAATGAAACAAAAGATACGGCGTACGCCGGATTTACCTTTCTCAAGCGTGTTCCGGTGCGCGGAGAGATTACATTGAAAAACGGGAACGCAGTGCGCGATTTATTCACCATGACGCCGTATCACTGGAAAACATCCGTGGAAGACCGGGAAAAGTTGAAGGCCCTGACAGGGCTGACAACGGAAATTGGCTTTGACTTTGTGTGCTACCGGCGGCAAGAAGGCTGACTGACGGGTTAACCCGACCAGAATTTTCGGTCCAGGCTTCTGTATTGCACTGCTTCCGCGATGTGTTCCTGCTCGATTTCCTCTTTTTCTTCCATATCTGCAATTGTGCGTGCCACGCGCAGAACCTTGTCATAGGCGCGCGCCGAAAGGCCGAGTTGTTCAAACGCTTTTTTCAGTAGGAAGCTGGCGTCGTCCGTGAGGCGGCAAAACTGCCGCGTCTGTGCGGAGGACATATGGGCGTTGCAGGAAATGCCCGTTCCCTCCAGCCGCCTTTCCTGCACAGCCCGTGTTTTTGCAACGCGCGCCCGGATGGCGGCGGAAGGCTCGGCCTTTGCCGTGTCGGAAAGCTGCTGAAAATCGACGGGCGGCACTTCAATATGGAGATCCAGGCGATCAAGCAACGGGCCGGATACCCGCGAAAGATAACGCGCCGGGGCCCCAGGCGGGCAGGTGCAGCGCCGGGTTGGATGGCTGAAATAGCCACAGGGGCAGGGATTCATCGCACACACGAGCATCACGCGGCAGGGGTAGGAAAACGAGCCAGCCACACGGGAAATCGTGACCGTTCCATCCTCGACCGGCTGGCGTAATGCCTCCATTGCCGCACGGGTGAATTCCGGCAGCTCATCAAGAAAGAGCACACCGTTGTGCGCGAGCGATATTTCCCCTGGGTGCGGCACGGCGCCCCCGCCCGAGAGGCCTGCGGAAGAAACCGTGTGGTGCGGCGAGCGGAAAGGACGCGCCCGGATCAGGGAGATGCCCGCCGGGAGGGCTCCCGCTACAGAATAAAGCTTGGTGGTTTCCAGCGATTCCATTTCGTTCATATCGGGCAGGATGGAAGAAATTCTTTTGGCGAGCATGCTTTTGCCGGAGCCGGGCGGACCGATCATCAGCACATTATGCCCGCCGGCTGCTGCAACCTCCAGCGCCCGCTTCGCACCGGGCTGCCCTTTGACATCGGCAAAATCCGGCAGCCCGGGAGGAGCATCATAGGCCTGAAATTGGAGTGGCGTGACGGGAGTGATCTGCTCCTGATTGCGCAGATGGGAGATTAACTGGGAAACATGCGATACAGGATAGACGCAAATGCCGCTGACCGCAGCGCCCTCCGCCGCATTGCCCTCGGGGATGAACACGCGCCGCAGGCCTCTCTGTTTTGCCTCCAAAAGCATGGGCAGCACGCCTGTCACCCGGCGGACGCCACCGCCCAGCGAAAGCTCGCCTAAAAATGCGGAATCAGAAAGCTCTGTGGTGATCTGCCTGCTCGCGCTGAGCAGGGCGATGAGGATTGGCAGATCATAAAGCGGCCCTTCCTTGCGAATATCTGCGGGCGCGAGATTGACCGTAATCCGGGATACCGGAAAATCCATCCCGCAATTTTTGATGGAAGAGCGAACTCGCTCGCGTGATTCGCTGACCGCCGTATCCGGCAGGCCCACAATATCGAAGCGCGGCAGTCCGCCGGAAAGGTCGCATTCGGTTTCAACCAAAAAGGTTTCCATGCCGAAAAGGCCAAGGCTGTATACGGATGTAAACATATGGGCTTCCCCCAATTTTGGAAAAAATAATGTAAAAATAAGTATTAAAATACATTTATACATCATTATACATGAATTATGGAAGAAAAACAATCCCGCTATCAAGCCGCTTCGCGTTGACAGAAAACCGCATAAGGGGTAAAATAAAACCATCTATAAGCCGGTAGGCAAAGCAGTGGAGAGCTCCTTTTGGTTGGGGGCCATGCTGCTTGGGCGTTTCCTGACGCCGGAGCCCTATGGCTTATCAAAGCAAAAAATATTGGATAGAAAAGCGGGCTGCTTTTTGACGTTCTTTAGATGTGGCTTGGCCGCTCTGCATAGGACAGGCGAAAAGGCGCCGGATTGTTTAGGAAAGGATGGACATTGGCATGAATGACATCAATGCTCTCTATACGCTCTGGAGGGAAAAGGCAGTGCTGGATCCTGATTTGAAGGCGGAGCTGGACGCGGTTGCAGGGCAGGAGGACGAGGTGCTGGATCGGTTTTATCGCAATCTTGCCTTTGGTACGGCAGGGCTGCGCGGCGTGATCGGCGCCGGCACAAACCGTATGAACCTCTACACGGTTAACCAGGCGACGCAAGGGCTGGCGGATTTTTTAAATGCCCGGTATGCTGCGCCGCAGGTTGCAATCGCATATGATTCAAGGATTAAATCTGACCTCTTTGCGCGTGAGGCTGCCGGTGTACTCGCGGCGAATGGCATTGTAGTGCATTTTTTCCGGGAGCTCGTGCCTACGCCAATGCTCTCTTTTGCAGTGCGCAGGCTGCGCTGCCAATCCGGCATTATTATTACAGCAAGCCACAATCCTGCAAAATACAACGGCTATAAGTGCTATGACCCGGAGGGTTACCAGATGACGGACGAGGCGGCAGAGGAAACTTACCGCTGCATCCAAAAGGTTGATCTCTTCGAGGGCGTTAAGCGGATGGATTTTGACGAAGCATGCAGGGATGGCAGAATCCGTTTCATTGAAGATAGCCTGATCGAGGAATTTTATACGCGGGTGCTTTCCCAGCGTGTCAATCCGGAAGTTTGTGCAAACGCGGGCCTGAAAGTGATCTATACCCCGCTCAACGGCACAGGCAACAAGCCGGTGCGCGAAGTGCTGCACCGTGCGGGCATTGCCGATGTGAAGGTTGTGCCACAGCAGGAGCATCCTGACGGCAATTTCCCCACCTGCCCGTTTCCGAACCCGGAGATCCGGCAGGCGTTTGAGTGCGCACTGGAGATGGCAAAAGCGCATCCAGCGGATCTGCTGCTCGCCACCGATCCGGATTGCGACCGCGTTGGGATCGCTGTGCGCGACGGCGAGGAATATCGGCTGATGTCCGGTAATGAAGTGGGCGCTCTGCTGGCGGATTATTTGCTCTCTCAGCGTAAGGCAAAGGGGATGCTGCCGAAAAAACCAGTCGTCGTCAAAACGATTGTGACCACTCAGCTGGTAGCAGCCATTGCCGATCAATACGGCGCACAAACGGTCGATCTGCTCACGGGCTTTAAATATATTGGCGAGCTAGTCACCAAGCTGGAAAAGAAGGGCGAGGCGGATCGATTCATCATCGGCATGGAGGAGAGCTATGGCTACCTCTCCGGTACGCATGCGCGCGATAAGGATGCGGTGGTGGCCTCCCTGCTGATTTGCGAGATGGCCTCCTACTATAAGCAGCAGGGGAAAACGCTCCTGCAAGTGATGGATGCGTTATATGAGGCACACGGTATGTATTTGAGCAGCCTGCTCAATTTTGGATTTGAAGGCGCGGAAGGCATGGAGAAAATGGAAGGCATGATGCGCGCCCTTCGGGCGCAGCCGCCCAAGGAGATCGGCGGGATGCCGGTTGCCCTGCTCTATGATTACCAAGCGCGCGTGGTAACGGATATGATAAGCGGCGTGCAGCGGGAGATTACCCTGCCAGAATCGAATGTGTTATCTTATAAATTGCCGGGTGGTAGCGGCGTGATTGTGCGCCCGAGCGGCACGGAGCCAAAAATTAAGGTGTATATTACCGCGCGGGAGAAAACACGGGAAAAAGCACAACGGCTAACAGACGCCCTTGCAGCGGATATGAAGCGATATATGAATATTGAGGGCAGATGATGGGCCCGGTTCTGAAGATTCAGAAAGGATGCTTGCGTTATGTCAAATAAATTCGTGCGGGTTGTTGCGATTGTTTTGGCCGTCCTGATGGCAGGCGGCGTATTTGCGGCTGTGTTGCGGGTTTTTGCTGTGTCGCGGGAGGCGGCTGCCGTGGCGGCCACGGGGCAGCGCTCCTACTGGCCGGTAATTGTAGCGCTGATTGCAGCTGTTGTGCTGATTGTACTTTGCATCATCATCCCAAAGGTGTCGAAGAAAAAATAAATGCTCCGCCGAGAATGCTTATCAGGCAGTGAAAGGGGCTGCTGCAAAATGCTTTGCATTTTGCAGCGTCCCTTTTTAAAAAGCCATTTTTGCCTCATGGAGGTAAATTTCGGGCTGAAATTGTTGGCGGATATATGCTGACAGGGCCGTAAATCCGCCTGAAATCACGCCTTTTTATCGTTTGCTTTTGCGAAAAGGCGCCTCTCCTTTTTGGATTCTTGCTTTTGAAACAACCCAAAAAGAGCTTTACAACGAGAAAAAAGATGGTATCCTACAAGTGAAACAAATGTTATCCAAGAGGTGCGGTATTTGGAGGAGCGTGTGATTCTCCATTGTGACCTGAATCATTTTTATGCTTTGGTAGAGCTCTTGAGTAGGCCGGCGCTACGGCACGTGCCGCTAGCGGTGTGCGGCAGTGCACAGAAAGGCTGGAGGGCTTGATGGGAAATATCGAACAAAAATATGGGCGGGGCATGCTGACGTGAGCCTCCTTTCTATAGCAAAAATCAGTCTTTTTCATTGCCGTGCGTAATGAAGGCCGTATCAGTTGAGGCTAAAGACACAATAGGTGGTAGAGAAGTCCAAAAAAAGACACATCCTGTCGTGCTTGAAAAATCCTTCACCCTTTTTAGCGGGAAGATAGCAAAAATATACAAAATTTTTGATTGACAAAACCGCATTTTCCGCGTATCATAAGAGGGTATCCATTGAACCCTTGTGAGGTGGGCTGTTCTATGCCAGATCCCGCATTTAACGCAAAGCTCGAGCAGATGGCGGACGAAATGTTGGCCGTCCGGGCGTGCAGCGGGGATAGTGGCGCAATGGCTCTTTTGACCGCGCGGATGGTGCCGCTTGTAAAAACGCTTGCTGCAAAATATGGTGGCGGCGCAATGGAGCCGGAAGATTTGGCACAAGAAGGCATGTTGGGCTTTCTGGCCGCGGTTCACGGCTATGATGAGAAAAGCGGCGTTCCGTTTCGCTCCTATGCTGGCGTGTGCATTGCAAATCGTATTCGGTCTGCTGTGCGCGCAGGGGCTAGGCTAAAGAATATCCCGCTCAATTCTTACATTTCGCTCAATGACGACAGTATTGCATTGCCGCAGACTCAGCCCAATCCCGAGGATCTTGTGATCGCGCGTGATGAGGCCGTCCGGTTTGACGCCATCATGGCCAGCAGGCTGTCTCATTATGAGCGCAGCGTCATTCAGTTATATCTCGGCGGCCGCAGCTATGAGGATATCGCAGCGCGGCTGGGATCTACCGCTAAGTCGGTGGACAACGCATTGCAGAGGGTAAGGCGCAAGCTGAGGTTTATGGCAGAAGGCTGATCGATGGGGACAAGGGTGCTGCGCACCCGTTTCATAACTTCATACGCCCGGTATCTTAGTAATAGCGCGTTGTTTCATCCAACGGCGGCGGTGCGATTCCGCCCGAGGGCAAAATACTTTTTTCAAGCGAGGTAAAAAACATGTACGAAGACAAGACTCTCATCTGCAAAGAGTGTGGCGAGGAATTCGTTTTCACTGCCGGCGAGCAGGAGTTTTATGAAGCGAAGGGCTTTGTAAACGAGCCCCAGCGCTGCAAAGCTTGCCGCGACGCCCGTAAGAATGCAGCCAGGCCCGAGCGTGAAATGTTCATTGCTACCTGTGCATCTTGCGGCGGCGAAGCAAAGGTTCCGTTCCGCCCGCGCGAGGATCGCCCGGTGTATTGCAGCGAGTGCTTCGCAAAGCAGAAGGAAGAGCAGGCATAAATCAGAGAAGTTTCTGACTTTTTGCAATAATTTATGCGGCAAAAAAGCGCTCCGAGGCAGCTCGGGGCGCTTTTTTCATTTGCTTAAAAAGGGAGATGCGCCATCGTGCTAGAGATTGTTTTTAGCGATAGTGCATGCGGTAGCCTGAAAATGGCACAGCATTATGGACAGGGGGTCTATCCGGGCGGTTGCATCGGTGTTATCATCAGCCGATCAGACGGTAGAAAACCATCTAAAAGAGAAAAGCGGGCCGCACAGCGGGAAGCGGAGGAAGCTGAGCGGCTTGCGTGGGAAAGCGGCGCCCCAATGGGCGGCAACACGGCGGACGTCTACGGCTTCGGGCTGATGCTGAGCATAGGGGATATTTCAGAAGATGCGCCCGGGATGCGGCGGCGGCAGGCATTAGAGCAGCTATATGGCGTTTTCCCCAGGGGCACAGGCCAAATAGCGGCTCAGGAGCTGCTGCTGCGGGCCAACAGTGATTGGAGTGAGGTTCAAAAGCGGGCGGCGGCAGGCGAAGCGATCCGCATTTGGTACAGCAATCAACCGGATGAGCTTTGCGGGTTTTATTGGATGATGGCGCGGCTGACCCAGTGGGGGGACTACCAAGGGCCTGTATACGCCGTTCAACTCCCGGAATGGGAAAGCGATGGGAAAGGGAACACTAGGAGGATGCTCAGTTGGGGGGAGATAGGCCCTGGCGAATGGTATCGTTATCCGGCTTTGCAAAAGCTTGTGCCCCCCGCACTCTGCCAAAGCTGTGCAGACGACTGGCGAATTCTCCAGGAAGAGAATGCACCCCTGCGCGCCATGCTGAATGGAAGGTTAACCAGTGTGCCGGAAACGCTTTATGATGCGTTTATCCGGCGCGAGATTTCGGCTCAAGCCGGTGCCTTCCAGGAGGAGCGGCTGATTGGGCGGATGATTGAAAAATATAAGCTTGGCATCGGGGATGCTTGGATTGCGCTAAGGATTGAGGAGATGATTCGCTCCGGAGAGCTGGAGGCCTTGACGGAGCCGGAAGAGGATATGCTGCTTTATCACCGCTTTTTAAAGAAGCACGGTGAGCGATAGATGCGTGGAACTTAATCATGCTGTTTTTGTACTCAATATGAAAACAGGAAAAGAAAAAAACCTTCGGCTAACCAGCCGAAGGTTTTTATGATGATTTCTTCTGTGCGATGGTTTCTATTTTTTCGCCTGATACATCACAGTCGGATTGTTGTGCTTCTCCGTATCCGTATCGTTCCAAATCATATCCGCAACAGGCGCCCACTTTTCTGCAAAGGGCTTTGTTTTGGCGATCAGGTCATCCACACTCTCCGGTGCGAGCATTTCGGTGGAGTGCGCGCCGGAGCGCTCAACGGCCTGCTTGATCTTTTCCGGGTTGTCAAGCACAGGGCAGGGGCGGAGGTGGTTTTCATTCCACGGCTGGCCCTTGTAATATTCCATAAACAGGGGGGATTGCAAAGCCTCAATCAGGGAGCAATCCTTGATGTTAACATTGGAATAGTGAACAAACGCACAAGGCTCCACATCACCGTTTGCATTGATGTGCAGATAGTGGCGGCCACCCGCGATACAGCCCTGCACATATTCTCCGTCGTTCCAGAAATCAAGCGCGAAGAGCGGCTGCTCTTTGCGTGCCTGACGGATTAGCTCATAGGCTTTTTTGCGCTGGTCGGCGTTGGCAATCAGCTCCGGCACAGCGTCCTTGCCGACGGGCATATAGGTGAAGTACCAAGCAAAAAGCGCCCCTTTATTGACCAGGAAGTCGATGTATTCCTTCGAGCAGACCTCTTCCACATTCTTGGAATGGTAGCACGCGGAGTAACCAAACGGAAGGCCGGCCGCCTTCATTTTTTCCATTGCAGCGAGTACTTTTTGATAGGTACCGTCGCCACGACGCATATCGGTCGCATCCTCATAGCCCTCAATGCTGAAGGCCAGCGCAAAGTTACCCACACGCTTAATTTCCTGCACAAAAGCATCGTCAACCAGCGTGCCGTTCGTGAAGGCAAAAAACGCACAGTCCGGATTCTCCTCACACAGGCGGATGATATCCTTTTTGCATACCAGAGGCTCGCCGCCGGAGAAAATATACATAAAGGTGCCTACCGCCTTGCCCTCCTTGACAACACGGGAAAGAGTTTCAAAGCCGAGTGTGGATTCTTTTCCATATTCCGCAGCCCAGCAGCCCTTGCAGTGCAGGTTGCAGGCGGCCGTGGGATCGATCAGGATTGCCCATGGGATATTGCAGTGGTATTTTTCAATCGCCTGCGTGCGCAGCGAGTAGCTGTTGAGCGCAATGTTCATGAAAACAGGGACGAATTTGTCGAGCACGCCGGAATCCACGTCAAACAGGATCCGTTTGATAAAGCGCGTCCAGTTGTTGTTGGGATCATCGAGCACCTTATGCAGGTTTTCATATGTAACGCGGTTTACCTTTTTGATGTCGGCCTTCTCGAACAGGTTCAGGAGATTCATCAGGTTTTTGTCCGGGTCCTTCCGGGCATAATTAAGTGCTTGCCGGATGGCAAACGAGGACACCGTCTCCTTGATGGACTTCATTGATTAACTCCTCCTACTAGAAACGCACACATTCCTATTTTTTCGAATATAGTTCAGTATACTTGATTTATAAGAAAGTGTCAATTGGAGGCTCCCTAATTTTACATCCTATTCAAAATTGAGGGAACCTATGATGAGAAAAGGTGCTTTTTGCGCAAAGAGGCGGCTGAAAAATGCGAGGCTTTTTGCAGCCGCTCCTTCAATGAGACGTTTTGCCTCCATGAGGTGCCTCTCAGGCACAGGCGCACAGACATATCTGAGACTATGCGGACAGATTTCAGTTGCGAGGCATGCGGTTATCCAGGCAGGAAGGCGCGCAGCACAGCCCTCATCAGCCGCAGCAAGATGGTGTAGACGGCCGGGCACATGATTTCCGATGTGCCCGTATCGGGCACATCCTCCGTGCCGCCCACCACGCTCACGCCAAAGGTGCGTGTTTTCGGCAGGCATACCGTACCGCAATGGTAATAATCGATGATAACGGGCGCATAAAGCCGCTTTGCATTCGATATTGCCCCATCCATTGGTATCTCCATGCTTTCACCTGGCTCCAAAATTTCCGTTTGGTCAAAGGCGAAGTGGAGCTGGGCGCCATAGCAGGTAATCTCCCGCAGCCGCAGGCCGTATTTCTTTGATAGGTTGGTGATGATGAGTGTGGTGTCTTCTTGTGTAAGATAGCAGGAGCGGCTGTAGTTAAACTGAATGTGAAGGTCGTCCGCCGGATTGTGGGAGAGCTCAAACTGTGGATAGGCCGAATTGGAGCGGACGTTTTCCAGCTCATCCGTGAGTAGAAGCTTGAGGTATAGGGATTTGCTATAGTCATCCCAGTAGCTCATGCCGTGAAATTGTCCTTCGATAAACCAGGTGTTTTCCGGCAAAAAAGCGCAGGAAGCATCTACTTCCATGGAGGGGGAGACGTGATTATGGGAAGGGTTGCTGCAAACGGTTGCCTTTGGCTGATAGTTGTTTGGAAAGCGCTCCCCCACCTCGGCGCAATAGGCGCCGGAGGTATACTGCGTATCGATGATGAAATCGGAATTGCTTTGGCTGCCAGTGGCTAGGCCGTTCCCAGTGCTGGCCATGATGGATACGTTGACGCCATATTCGTTGCGCGCGCGGCGCAGGCTCTCGCCCATTTGAGGCATCACTTGGAAGTGAGATTCATCGAGCTTCTCAATCAGCGCGGCGTTTTCTACTGGATCGAGATAGCGGTCGCGCAGCACACGGTAGTCCGCTTCTGGGAGCAGATCCCACACGCTGCCACAATAACGCAGAATCGGCCAAAGCCCCTCCCAAATGAGCGCCCGGGCCGGTTCGTCCAGCATGTCGAGCGGGATGAGGTCAAATAGCCAGTCAAAATCGTTTTCCATCACAAAGCCGGCCTGCACCATCTGCATGAGGGTGTGCTCATCAAAGGATATTCCCTCATTATAGAGCAAGTCCGCAACAATAGAGGAGCCGCACAGAGCGGGAACATTCAAAACGGCATTGTTGACATCTTGCTTATACCCATAATAAAAGAGATAGAAGCCAACGAGCTGCCCACCATGGCTGATGCTGTGAAGATTGACTTTTTGGTGACCGGTGAGCGCCTTGACCTGCTGAATGAAATCGTCGAGCCGTTTGGCTGCGTCTACCTGCCCGAGCCGCCAATCTACAGTGAAGGTGAAAACATGATCCTCCCCCACAATGTCCGCAATCGTCTGGCTGATTTGCGCCTCTGCGATATACTGCTCCTGCCCGCGGGCTTTTAGGGTGCTCATACGGGCGTCCTCCGCGCGGTCGGGATAGACAGAAACTGGGTAAACGGAACTGCCGTCCGGATTCATGCGCAGCGTTTCAAACCGTTCTGCACAGGCTTTACTCAATCCTTTCACCAACGTGTTCCAATTGCCTGAAAAGGCCTTTCCAATCCCTTTTGCGAGTTGTGGCACATATTTGAGTAGGACGGGGAGTGTATTCTCCGCCGTCAGGTTCCAAATTTGCTCTTCCTGCGGTGTGCCGTAATGGAGGTAGAGCGATGACGATGTGTAACCGGGAACGACGATGACAGGATCGTTCCCACATGCGCAGCGGTCTGTGGCGAACGCTGCTGCGGGAAAGGCGGTTAGAAGAATACAGACCGCCACAAGGATACAAAAAATTTTTTTTGCTTGCATGAACAACCTCTCCCCTCTTAAAAAAACCGGATTCCAATAGGCTGCCCCACCCGCGGCCCTGCTTCGGGCAGGCTGCGAGTGGGGCGCGCTTTGTTATACCTGATAGATGACGAAGCTTTCTCCCTCCATTTGCAGCGTGCAGCCGGAGGCGTCCACTTTTCCACCCAGGGAATACAGAATATCCCCCACAGGATGCGGGAGTGTAGCTTCACATGCCCGCGCAGCGGGGTTGACGGCGACGATCAGCTTTTGCCCGCTGCCTTCTCGCTCATAGACGAGCGGATAGGTATTCTCCTGCGCGAATAAGATACGGAAATCCGCCGTATTGCCCAGCGCGGGATTCTCCTTTCTCAGTGCGATGATCTCTTTGACGAAATTCAGGATGGAGTTCGGATCCTGTTCCTCTTGGGCGACGTTGGGCCGGTTTTCATCCGGGTCAAGGGGCAGATACAGATCATCTTTCTCCGCTGTGGAAAAGCCGGCGTTTTTGCCGGTATCCCATTGCATCGGGGTGCGCGCTCCGGTGCGGAACATGCTGCCCTCCACCGGATACAGGTCGTTAATCTGCCGCATGCCAATTTCATCGCCATAGTATAAAAACGGGATACCCGGCATCGTGTAAATAAAGGCATAGGCGAGCTTGATATCCAGATCACGAATGCTCTTTGGGCGGCGGAAAATATCATGGTTGCCCGTGATTAGGCAGATATAGCCCTTGCCTTTTGTTTTGGCGAGAAAATCCGTGTATTCTTCCGCAAACACCTTGGGGTCGCCCTTGCCGCGTGGATCAAAGAAGGGAGTTGCATCGAGATCCTCCGGATCGCCGAAGTCGAAAAGCTTGGAAAAGCCTTGCGCGTTCATCTGCAAATAAAAATCCATATTGAAGCCCGCCGGTATGGATTCAGACGGCACACCCCATTCGGAGACAAATGCGGCCTCCGGGAATTCGCGGTAAATATCCGGGAAGATTTTTTGCCAGACCTTGATTGTCTCCGGGCGGCCGGGGCCGTCATCCTTAACAAGGGAGAAGGCCATATCTACACGGAAGCCATCCACCCCCTTTTGCAACCAAAAGCGGATGATATCTTTCACTCCCTCAATCGTTTTCTGCACGGCAGGTGCGCCTGCGGGCGTCTGCCATGGCTGCGTGACCTTTGCAAAGCCGTAATTCAAAGAGGGTTGGATGGGATAGAAGTTATAGTGATACAACCCCTCCCTTGTACCGCGGGCTTTATTCAGGCCGAAAACGATTTTTGTGTCGGGCGTCGTCCAGATATAACGGTCAGAGTATTCGTTTGGCTCCTTCTGGCTGGATTTGAGGAACCACTCGTGCTCTTCCGAGGTATGGCCCGGCACCAAGTCAAGTAGAAGGTGCATCCCGCGGCGGTGCATTTCAGCGATGAGCTTTTCCATATCCGCCATTGTGCCATAGCGGGGCGCGATCTGTTTATAATCCTGCACATCGTAGCCTGCGTCGCCAAAAGGGGAGAGGTAGCACGGGTTCATCCAAATGGCATTGAAGCCGAGCCCCTGGATATAATCGAGCTTTTCCAGAATACCGGGCAGATCGCCGACCCCGTCTCCATTTGTATCCCGGAAAGACTGTGGATAGATTTCATAAAAAAGAGCCGTTTCAAGCCATTTCGGCAGGGTTGCCATAAACCTCATCCTTTCTGATTTGTACGGTAAGCAAAGCGGAATTGTCCGCTCTGCCCAAAAGTTACGCTTTCAGTATAATATTATCTGTTTAAAAAGTAAACCGGATTTTCTGTTTTTTTGCCTACCTTTTGTATTTCCACCAATACAACATCCACGCAGAAAGACGGAAATGATCTGAGTCCCATCATTGGGACTTTGATTGCAGGATGGGGATGGAGGGCCCTTGCATTTTTTGGGACAAGCGTGTATACTTGGAGCTGTAATCGAACATTTGTTCTTATCGACGCCGAAAAGGCCTGTAAGCATTCGAGAAGAAACGGATTCGACATTTGACTGGGAATAAAATAGCCTTGAAAAGGCCGAAAGTCTATTTTCATTCCCACTTTGACAAAGAAAGGATGGCTCGTTTGATGACATTGTATGAATTGGGAGAGGAATATACCCAACAATCCGCTCAGATCCGGGCACAGATTTTAAAGCTGCGTCCGCAGTTGAAAACATTGCAGGGCGATGCATATCTCCAACTAAAAAATCGTATTTTAAAACTGTATGCGATTGCAGGAGAATGCCGGGAAACCGGCGAGTATTTGAAAAATTATTATAAGCAGTCGTAAACAAGCGCATACTGGAGAGTGTGCGAGCCTACGTGCGCTCAGTCAGATTGCAGACGGGAGACATGCGGTATATAGTGGGTGTGGAACTTTTCCGCTTGGAAAGCTCTAAATATCCAAAAGGAGTGGAAGCACATGTGTGGCATCATCGGTTTTATTGGTGGAGAGCAAGCGGCCCCTATTCTGTTGGGCGGGCTCAAAAAGCTGGAATACCGTGGCTATGATTCAGCAGGGATCGCCATCCTGGAGGATGGGAAGATCGAAATTGCAAAATCGAAGGGCAGGCTGGAAATTCTCTCTGATAAGATAGAGGGTGGGCGCAGCTTTTTTGGCACTGTTGGGATTGGGCACACCCGGTGGGCGACGCATGGCGAGCCGTCGGATGCGAATTCTCATCCGCACCGCAGCAGCTCTGGAAAATTTGCGATTGTACACAATGGGATTATCGAAAATTATGCGGCATTGAAGGCACAGTTGCAGGCGCAAGGCTGTATCTTCGCCTCTGAAACCGATACAGAGGTGATCGCACATCTGCTGGAGCAAAACGATACGGGTGATTTTCTGGAAACGATCCGGTTGACAGTTGCGCAATTGGAAGGTTCTTACGCGCTCGGCATCCTCAATGAGGAGCACCCGGATGAAATTGCCTGTGTGCGCTGTGCGAGCCCCTTGATTGTGGCGCTCAGTGACGGCGGGAATTTTATTGCATCGGATATTACGGCGGTACTGCCGTACACGCGCCGTATTTATCAATTGGATGATGGCGAGGTCGCCCTGCTGCATCGGGATCATGTGTCCGTTTATGATGAACAGGGCCATCGGGTTGAAAAAGAACTGAAAACGATCACTTGGAGCGTTGCGGCGGCGGAAAAAGGTGGCTACGAGCATTTTATGATGAAAGAGATCATGGAGCAGCCACAGGCCATCAGCGCTACTATTTCGCCCCGTATCGGAAACGATGGACGAATCATATTGGACGGCATCGCCCTGACGCAGGAGGAGCTTCAGGCCTTTAACCGCATCTTTATTCTCGCATGCGGCTCTGCCTACCATGTGGGCGTGGTGGGCAAGTATGTGATTGAACAGGCGGCCCGGATCCCTGTGGAGGTGGATATCGCCTCCGAATTTCGCTACCGGATGCCGCTTGTTGATGAGCGCTCTCTTGTGCTGATTATCAGCCAGAGTGGGGAAACAGCGGATACGCTCGCCGCCCTGCGCGAGGCAAAATCGCACGGTGCTCGGGTGATTTCGATCGTCAATGTGGTTGGCAGCACGATCGCAAGAGAGAGCGACGATGTGCTCTACACCTGGGCTGGGCCGGAAATTTCCGTTGCCACAACCAAAGCTTATAGCACTCAACTGACGCTGATTTACCTGCTGGCCCTCTATATTGCAGATGCGCTCGGTAGGATCGATACGCTAACGCTTCGCCATGCGCTCAATGAGCTGATCGCACTGCCGGAAAAAATCCAGCGGGTGCTCGAACAGGCTCCGGCGATTGAGCAATTCGCTCAGCGGCTCTGCTACCTGGACCATGCCTATTTCATTGGCCGCAATCTTGATTATGCGGTGGCGCTGGAAGCTTCCCTGAAGCTCAAAGAGATCAGCTATATCCATTCGGAGGCGTATGCCGCGGGCGAGCTCAAGCATGGCACGATCTCTCTGATCGAGCCGGGCACCTTCGTTGCTGCCCTTGCCTGCTGCGAACGGCTTTTTGATAAAACCGTGAGCAACATCCGTGAGGTCAAAGCACGCGGTGCGCAGGTGCTCTGTGTGACACAGGAGGGAAATGAGGCCGCTATCGGGCCGGCAGACCATGTTTTTTATGTGCCCCGGACCAATCCACTGTTTATGCCCTCCATTGAGGTGGTGCCTATGCAGCTGCTGGGCTACTATGCTGCGAAAGCGCGCGGCTGTGATATTGATAAGCCGAGAAACCTTGCAAAAAGCGTCACAGTGGAATAAAATAGGAGCATATTAAAAAACAAAGGGGTTCAAAGCCAATGGATATGAGTGCACTCAAGCCCAACGAAAAGAAAAGTTTGGAGATCGAAACGAGCGGAGGGACCTATCAGCGCTATCCGGTCAAAACCCATGTAGTCATGGCGGGCGATAGCCTAACAGAGATCATGGATCGGTATGTCAAGCCCTACCTGGAGCAGGAGGATATGATTTTTATCAGTGAGAAGATCATCGCTATTAGTCAGGGGCGCGCTTTCGATATTGATGAAATTAAGGTGTCGCCGCTTGCAAACTTCCTGTGCAAATTCGTCTATAAATCACCCTATGGCATCGGCCTTGGCAGCCCGTGGACGATGGAACTTGCCATCCGTGATATCGGCGTTCCCAAGATTTTGCTCGCCGCTTTTTGCTCTGCTGTCACAAAGCCGTTTGGCAAGCGCGGGGTGTTTTATAAAATTGTAGGGGATGCCGGCCGCGCGATCGACGGCCCGTGCGACTATACGCTCCCGCCCTATAACCACTATGCAAAGCTTGCGCCAAAGGACCCGGATAAGGTCGCGGCCATGCTGCGGGAATATACGGGTTGCAAGGCGGTTGTTGTTATGGATGCAAACGATATCGGCCGTGAAATCCTCGGAGTTTCCTCTCCAGAGGTGGATATTGAGCTGTGTAAGGAAATTTTTAAAGATAATCCGCTCGGCCAGGCATCTCAGCAAACGCCAATTGCGATTGTGCGTAAGGTTTCTTAGGCTCAAGCAAAACATGAATTCCTAATAATCCCATAAATATAAAATAATTTCCAACTCTCTTTATTTAAGAGGGTTGGATTTTTTGTTGCAAATTGACACATAATTAAACGATTTAGAAATATAAAATGCATATTTGATGCTTTTTGAAACTGGATTTGTTTTCTTTCTGGGCAGATGATATGCTGTGGGTGAACAGAATCTATCTTGGCTTCAGGGGTGATGGCTTGCCTGACCGCAAAGTTCGTGAGCTGAGAATCCGCGCAGGGAAAACGCAGAAGGAAATCGCGGACTATTTAAACATTTCCCGATCAACTTATACGTTGTATGAGAGTGCAAAGAGGCAAATGAGCAATGAAACGCTTTGCGCTTTAGCGGAGTATTATGGCGTCAGCACAGATTATCTGCTGGGCCGCACGGATATCTCCTCTCCGCCGGGGCTTTATACACCGCAGGAAATCGAGTTGATCCGTCAGTATCGCATGTTAGATGAGCGCGGGCGCCGGAGTGTGGAGGGAGCTCTGCGTTTTGAGCAGGAGTGGTCCTACCGCCAAAAAAAATAAGGGTGTCTCCCACTTGCGGATTCGATTTATGGAGGCGTGTAATAAAACTTAGGGAAAGGATATCTATCTGGATACACTGACCCGCGAGGGCTGCAAGGCTCTGTGGAATGCCACGGAATATGATTTCCGAAATCCGACTGAAGAGCTGAAGTTGGGGTTGTCTGATGAGAAGGCAGAGGTTTGGTTTGAGGAAATACAGGCGCTTCAGGGCAGTCAAAATGTGCGGCTTGGCATTTTTGGCAAGAATGGAAGTGCCATCGGGGATATTGCTCCGCAAAAGATTGACCGCGTAAACCGCAAATGCTCTATTGGAATGGGAATTGCACGCGTCAAAGACCGTGCTCAGGGATTTGAGCAGCAAGCGGTCAAACTGATGCTGAAATACCGGTTTGAATTTTTGGGGATGGAGCGTATCTGTGCAAACACGCTTTCCATGAATGTGGGGGCGCCAAAGGCCCTTGAGAAATGCGGCTTTATCTTAGAGGGGAGAGAGCGGGAAGCTGTCTATTTAAATGGCCGAAAATATGATAGGCTGAATTACGCAATCCTGAAATCAGAATACATCGACCAGATGCAAGAATGGCAGAACGATTGGCTTTGATTGCAAACATAGAGGTAGGAGAAAACAATCCGGAAGGCGCCTTGGGATGCCTTCCGGATTGTTTTTATTACGAAATAACGCGGCGTAACCAAACAGAGCTTCTCAAACGCTGCGTGATAAAAGATGGACTTTTTGCTTTAGAAACGGCAATCTGCCGGCTGTTTTTTTCATAAGATTCAATTTTAGCTGTTGTAGATGCCCAAATATTCTTCGAGGCATTTTCCACTCGCTTTCATCTTTTTTGCATCCTCTACGCCGACATACCGCCAGTGCCAAGGCTCATAGGCCACTTTTGTGATAGATACCTTATCCTTGGGGTAGCGGAGGATGAAGCCATAGTCAGCGGCATGCGCTTGTAACCATTTAAATTCTTTTGTGTTTTCAAAGCTTTCCTTCGTGTTGACAATATCCATCGCAACGCCCATATTGTGCTCGCTCGCGCCGGGCGGGAGGATCCATTCCGCTGCAAGCAGCTCTGCTCTTGAGCGGCTGTGGCCTTCTTTCATGTAGGTGGATACTTTGTTTTCATAGTTGGATTTTTGCCTGGAGATCGAGCGCCATCCGGAATAGGGCGTTAACGTGCAGCCATCTGCCTTTGCAGCGTTATACATTTCGACATAATGCGGTGTTACGCGCGCATCCAGCGGGCGATCAATGCCCTTGACAGGGTAGGTGAGCTCCGGCTGATAATTGTCTGGTAGGCGGTATTTGATGCTAACTAAAGTTAGGTACCATTTTTGAGAATCAATTTTTACAGTCACTGGCGTGATTCCATTTTCCTCGGCTGGAGCGGATGCCGTCTGGTTAGAAGAAGCCCCTTTTGGGGATGTGACGGGCGCTGTGGGCTGATTGGTTGAATCAGCCTTTGCAAGGCCGGTGGGCAGCTCTGTAGCAGAAGGGCTTGCCGAGGATGAGGATATGCTGGGGGCAGGCATGCTGGGATTTTCAGCCGCCGGCTTGCGCAGGGCGAAATAACCAATCAGTAGCACGGCTAGGGACCCAATGAGGATGATGCCGAGAATCAGGCGCAAATGATTTTTACGTTGCATACCGTAAGACCTCCAGATGCGGAATGTGCGGCGCAATGACCGCTAGACCGACAAATTCTTTCCTTTTATTCTATGCGCCTACTCACGCTTTGTCAATGAAAATGCATAGTTAAGGATGCACGCGTGAAAGGTATGGCTAGAATCTGCTCCATAGTTGGAAAGGGGACTGTGCACCGTGGCAGGGCAGTGGCATAGCTCCCTGATTAAGGTACCCCCTGCATCTGGAAATATGAAATAGCCAGTTATTTTTTAGCTGGGCGTGCGTCCGGCAACAGCTAGCCCATGTACAACGTTCTCAGGCTCCTGCGGACGATAATGTGCCGCAGCGAGCCGGAGTGTATCCCAAAAGAGCTCTTCGCTGCTTTTGGATGTTTGCCATAGATGATCCATGAAGTGTCTTTACATCTGAAGCCCAGCATGATTGACAACGCTGAAAAGCTTCTCAATGAGCATTTAAAACAAAAGAGAAAAAGATAAGTAAAAAGATATCGGTTAGAGCTGCTGCATATCTTTTTCGTCCTTTTTTGGAATCGCCTGCATCATATCAGCAGAAACCAAAAATGAGAAATCCCCATAACAACGTACATTCTACGTTGTTATGGGGATTATCTTATGGAGCGGATGACGAGGCTCGAACTCGCTACCTCCACCTTGGCAAGGTGGCGCTCTACCAGATGAGCTACATCCGCATTTCTTTGCAAAAGGTATTATAGCATAATCCCTGGGCTTGTCAAGAGATAATTACACTTTTTCTCAAGGCGGAATGGCGGAAAATATTGAGAAATTTTTCACAAACTTTTTAAAGCTATCCGAGCAATATAGGCCCTTGGGGAGAATAACCTAACAAAATATTTTCATCAAAAGCAGGCAATCTATCCAATTGCCAGCGGCGATTCCAACAGCTTCTGTGAGAGAATGACAAGCAAATATCAAAATTTGGATTAGTCAATTTGCACAATTATGAAGAACTATAGTTGTGCATGTTGCCTTGACAAATGCGCAGTCTGATGCTAGACTAAAGACAACATCAGGAAAGGAATGATGACGATGTTGGCAGCCTATCAGGAAAGAAAATTATATCATGAGTGCAGCGTTAGGGCAATGCAGGAGCTGGCAAGCGAAAAGCGTTTTTCCTGGCGGAAAGTGCGCAAGGCGATCGCGCTGGCTGCATTATTAGGCGCGGAAAGCCAGCTTTATTGAGCCGTTTTTCAGAGCCTTGAAGCTGACTGAGCTGAACCGCGCTTTTTAGGCGCGGGCGTCAAGCGGATAGAAATATGCGAAGCGCCGCATTAGCGGCGTTTCAATTGTAAAAATACGCGGGCGCGGGAATCCCACGCGTTCCGCTGAGGAACCTTAATGATGTATTAGCCGGCTG
>OGRJ01000975.1_pt1 | contig 25526 bp, 17 predicted proteins | sample 1553411 | NCBI WGS metagenome assembly OGRJ01 (sample SAMEA2580084, study PRJEB22360) | human gut metagenome | biome: human gut; feature: human-associated habitat; material: faeces | place: Denmark | collected 2008/2010
TTATTTTCGACACAACGCTCCGCGATGGCGAGCAGGTTCCGGGATGCCAATTGAACACAGTGGAAAAGATTCAGGTAGCAAAGGCATTGGAACTGCTGGGCGTGGATGTTATTGAAGCCGGATTCCCGATTTCCAGTCCGGGAGATTTCAACTCTGTTATTGAAATATCCAAAGCGGTGACATGGCCTACTATTTGCGCATTAACCCGTGCGGTACAAAAAGATATAGATGTAGCTGCGGATGCTCTGAAGTTTGCCAAGCACAAACGTATTCATACAGGTATCGGTACATCGGATTCGCATATCAAGTATAAATTCAATTCCAATCGTGAGGAAATCATCGAGCGTGCAGTAGCTGCCGTGAAGTATGCCCGTCGTTATGTGGATGATGTGGAGTTCTATGCAGAAGATGCAGGTCGTACGGACAATGAATATCTGGCTCGTGTGGTGGAAGCTGTAATTAAAGCGGGTGCTACAGTAGTGAACATTCCGGATACGACCGGTTACTGTCTGCCGGATGAATATGGAGCGAAGATCAAGTATTTGATGGAGCATGTGAGTGGTATTGAGAAAGCGATTCTTTCTACGCACTGTCATAATGACTTGGGAATGGCTACTGCAAATACGATGGCCGGTGTACTGAATGGTGCCCGCCAGGTAGAGGTTACTATCAATGGTATCGGTGAACGCGCAGGTAATACTTCGCTTGAGGAAGTGGCTATGATTATCAAATGTCATAAAGATATTGAAATTGAAACGAACATCAATACACAGAAGATTTATCCGACAAGCCGCATGGTTTCAAGCTTGATGAACATGCCGGTGCAGCCTAACAAGGCTATCGTAGGTCGCAATGCCTTTGCGCATTCATCGGGTATCCATCAGGATGGTGTGTTGAAGAATGTGCAGACTTACGAAATTATCGACCCGCACGATGTGGGTATCGACGATAATTCTATCGTATTGACTGCCCGTAGCGGACGTGCTGCTTTGAAGAATCGTTTGCAGGTATTAGGCGTGGAGCTTGAACAGGAACAACTGGACAAGGTATATGAAGCTTTCCTGAAATTGGCGGATAAGAAGAAAGATATTAATGATGATGATATCCTGGTGCTTGCCGGTGCAGACCGCACACAGAACCACCGCGTGAAACTGGAATATCTGCAAGTGACCAGTGGAGTAGGTGTGCGTTCGGTTGCCAGTCTGGGACTGAATATCTCCGGTGAAAAGTTTGAAGCGGCTGCCAGTGGAAACGGTCCGGTAGATGCAGCGATAAAGGCTTTGAAGAAGATCATTGACCGTCATATGACACTGAAGGAATTTACGATCCAGGCTATCAGCAAGGGTAGTGACGATATGGGTAAGGTACACATGCAGGTGGAATATGACAATCATATCTATTATGGTTTCGGTGCGAATACGGATATTATTGCCGCATCGGTAGAAGCTTATATCGATTGTATCAATAAGTTCAAATCATAAGACTAACCTCAATTATAAATTGTAAAATCGTAATAAATCTGATGAATACATTATTTGATAAAATCTGGGATGCCCACGTGGTTCAGCAAGTGGAAGATGGTCCCACACAGTTATATATAGATCGCCTTTATTGTCATGAAGTAACCAGTCCGCAGGCTTTTGCGGGAATGCGTGCACGCGGTATCCAATGTTTCCGTCCGGAAAAGATTGTTTGTATGCCCGACCATAATACGCCGACCCACGATCAGGACAAGCCGATTGAAGATCCGATCTCCAAAACACAGGTGGATACATTGGCCAAGAATGCGGAAGATTTCGGATTGACACATTTCGGTATGTTGCATAAGAAGAATGGTATCATCCATGTGGTAGGTCCGGAAAGAGGGTTGACGTTGCCGGGAATGACGATTGTGTGTGGTGACTCGCATACTTCGACGCACGGTGCGATGGGAGCAGTAGCTTTTGGTATCGGTACAAGTGAGGTCGAAATGGTAATGGCTTCACAATGTATCTTGCAGACACGCCCCAAGACAATGCGCATCACAGTGGACGGAAAATTGGGTAAAGGTGTGACGGCAAAAGATATTGCTCTTTATATGATGTCTAAAATGACAACGAGCGGTGCAACCGGTTATTTTGTGGAATATGCCGGAGAAGCAGTTCGCAGTCTGACTATGGAAGGACGTCTGACGCTGTGCAACCTGAGTATAGAAATGGGTGCACGTGGCGGTATGGTGGCACCGGATGAAGTGACATTCGAATATATCAAAGGCCGTGAATATGCTCCGGCAGGTGAGGAATGGGAGAAGGCGTTGGCATACTGGAAGACGTTGAAGAGCGATGAGAATGCTACGTTTGATAAAGAAGTGCATTTTGATGCGGCAGATATCGAACCGATGATTACGTACGGAACAAATCCGGGTATGGGTATGGGCATCACGCAACACATTCCTACGACTGAGGGAATGGGAGAGGCTGCAAAAGCTTCATTCCTGAAATCAATGGATTATATGGGCTTCCAACCCGGTGAGGGAGTATTGGGCAAGAAGATAGATTATGTGTTTTTGGGTGCTTGTACGAATGGACGTATTGAAGATTTCCGTGCTTTCGCCTCGTTAGTGAAAGGTCATAAGAAGGCGGAACATGTGGTTGCCTGGTTGGTACCCGGTTCGTGGATGGTAGATGCGCAGATTCGTGAAGAAGGTCTGGATAAGGTATTGGAGGAAGCAGGTTTTGCTATCCGCCAGCCGGGATGTTCGGCTTGTCTGGCAATGAATGATGATAAGGTGCCTGCCGGAATGTATGCAGTTTCTACAAGTAACCGTAACTTTGAAGGTCGTCAGGGACCGGGTTCACGCACATTGCTTGCCAGTCCGCTGGTAGCAGCTGCGGCAGCAGTGACGGGAGTGATTACGGACCCGAGAGAACTGATGTAATTTCAGTCCTCCTGGCAGAAGTCATTAATAATAAGTATTTCAAAATCAAAGATAAGAAACAATGAAACAGAAATTCAATATCATCACCAGTACTTGTGTGCCTCTCCCGTTGGAGAATGTAGATACAGACCAGATCATTCCTGCACGTTTTCTGAAAGCTACGACTAAAGAGGGCTTTGGCGAGAATCTGTTCCGCGACTGGCGGTATGACAAACAAGGAAACAAAATCGACTCTTTCGTTCTGAACGATCCGACCTATAGCGGACAGGTGCTTGTAGCCGGAAAAAACTTCGGTTCGGGCAGTAGCCGCGAGCATGCAGCATGGGCCATTGCAGATTATGGTTTCCGCGTGGTAGTTAGCAGTTTCTTTGCAGATATTCACAAGAATAATGAACTGAATAATTTCGTATTGCCTGTAGTGGTGAGCGAACCGTTCCTGAAAGAATTGTTTGATTCCATTGCCGCCGATCCGAAAACGGAGGTAGTGGTGAACCTGCCGGAACAGACAATCATTAACAAGGCAACAGGCAAAAGTGAGACTTTCGAAATCAATGCCTACAAGAAACATTGCCTGATGAATGGCCTGGATGACATCGATTTCCTGGTAGAGAATAAAGATAAAATAGAAGCGTGGGAAAATAAAAATGAAGTATAAACAGCCCCAAATAGAAATCATGGACACCACGCTCCGCGACGGTGAGCAAACCAGCGGTGTGTCGTTCGTCCCCCATGAAAAGCTGATGATAGCACGTCTGCTACTGGAAGAACTGAAAGTAGACAGGGTGGAAGTGGCTTCGGCACGGGTGTCGGACGGTGAGTTCGACGCAGTCAAGATGATATGTGACTGGGCGGCGCGGCGTAATTTATTGCCCCGGGTGGAGGTGTTGGGTTTCGTAGACGGGCATACGTCGGTAGACTGGATACACGCTACCGGCTGCCGCGTCATTAATCTTCTGTGCAAAGGTTCGCTGAAGCATTGCACCTGTCAGTTGAGAAAGACCCCTGAAGAACATATCGAGGATATTATTGGCGTAGTGAATTATGCCAATGAGCAGGATATGGAGGTGAATATTTATCTGGAAGACTGGAGCAACGGGATGAAAGATTCTCCGGAGTATGTCTTCCAGATGGTGGATGCACTGATGCACACAAATATCAAACGGTATATGTTGCCTGATACATTGGGTGTGCTGAATCCTTTGCAGGTCATCGAATATATGCGGAAGATGGTGAAGCGCTATCCGCATGCTCACTTCGATTTCCATCCGCATAATGACTACGACCTGGCAGTGAGCAATGTGCTGGCTGCCGTGCTGAGTGGTGCGAAGGGACTTCATACCACGATCAACGGTCTGGGCGAACGTGCCGGTAATGCACCGTTGTCCAGTGTGCAGGCTATTCTGAAAGACCATTTCAATGCTATCACTAACATTGACGAAGGCCGTCTGAATGAAGTCAGCCGGGTGGTTGAATCTTATTCGGGTATCGCCATACCCGCCAATAAACCGATTGTAGGTGAAAATGTGTTCACGCAGGTAGCGGGAGTACATGCAGATGGAGACAATAAGAGTAACCTTTATTGCAACGACCTGTTACCCGAACGTTTCGGACGTAAGCGGGAATATGCACTCGGTAAGAACAGTGGTAAGGCGAACATCCGTAAGAATCTGGAAGATCTGGGACTGACGCTGGATGAGGATTCTATGCGTAAGGTGACGGAACGAATTATCGAGTTGGGTGACAAGAAAGAACTGGTTACCCAGGAAGATTTGCCTTATATCGTTTCGGACGTACTGAAGCACGGAGTGATGAATGAGAAAGTGAAACTGAAGACATACATCGTGAACCTTGCTTACGGTTTGAAGCCGATGGCTACGCTGAAGATTGAAATCAACGGACAGGAGTTTGAAGAAAGTTCCAGCGGTGACGGTCAGTATGATGCTTTTGTACGTGCTCTGCGTAAGATTTATAAGGTGACGTTAGGACGCAAATTCCCCATGCTGACGAACTATGCCGTAACCATCCCTCCCGGTGGGCGTACCGATGCTTTTGTGCAGACAGTGATTACCTGGAGCTATGACGGCACAGTGTTCCGTACACGCGGACTGGATGCCGACCAGACGGAGGCAGCGATTAAGGCGACAATGAAAATGCTGAATATCATTGAGGATGACTATGAACTTAAAAAATCAGAATGATGAACCCAGTTGAGGGAAAGAAAATAGAAGAATACCTAAAAAAATAAAGAAAACAATGGATTTTAAAATTGCAGTATTAGCCGGTGACGGCATTGGCCCGGAGATTTCTACCGTAGGTGTGGACGTAATGACCGCCGTATGTGAGAAGTTTGGACATAAAGTAAACTACGAATATGCCATCTGCGGTGCAGATGCTATCGACAAAGTGGGCGATCCGTTCCCCGAAGCTACTTATGAAGTTTGTAAAAACGCAGATGCTGTTTTGTTCTCGGCTGTAGGCGACCCGAAATTCGACAATGATCCTACTGCCAAAGTACGTCCCGAACAGGGTCTACTGGCTATGCGTAAGAAACTGGGATTGTTTGCCAATATCCGTCCGGTACAAACTTTCAAATGTCTGCTCCATAAATCACCGCTTCGTGCAGAATTGGTGGATGGTGCAGATTTTCTTTGTATCCGCGAACTGACCGGCGGTATGTATTTCGGCGAGAAGTATCAGGACAACGACAAAGCGTATGATACCAATATGTACACTCGTCCGGAGATTGAACGTATTCTGAAAGTTGGTTTCGAGTATGCCATGAAACGCAATAAGCACCTCACGGTGGTAGATAAAGCCAATGTGCTCGCATCTTCACGCCTGTGGAGACAGATTGCCCAGGAAATGGCACCGCAATATCCTGAAGTGACTACGGACTATATGTTCGTGGACAATGCAGCCATGAAGATGATTCAGGAGCCTAAATTCTTTGATGTAATGGTTACCGAAAATACATTCGGTGATATCCTTACGGATGAAGGTTCTGTAATCAGTGGCTCTATGGGATTGCTTCCTTCGGCTTCTACAGGCGAAAGCACTCCTGTATTCGAACCGATCCACGGTTCATGGCCACAAGCTAAAGGTTTGAATATTGCTAACCCGTTGGCGCAAATCCTTTCGGCTGCCATGTTATTCGAATATTTCAATTTGCTGGAAGAAGGCGCATTGATTCGCAAAGCTGTAGATGCTTCTTTGGATGCTAACGTCCGTACACCGGAAATTCAGGTAGAAGGTGGTGCGAAGTATGGTACCAAAGAAGTAGGAGCATGGGTGGTAGATTATATCAAACGTAGCTAATCTTCGGCAAATACGGCTTCGCAATGTTCGCCCGGAACTTCGAACTCCAGGGTGGCATGACCGATACCGAAATCTTCAAGCCGGTGGCGGATAAGGTGTTTCACCTCTTGCATACTTTCCGGTTGCTTTAAAACAATATGGGCTGTCAGTGCATTCTCTGTGGTGCTGATGGCCCATATATGTATATGGTGAACGTCATCAACACCGGGGAGGGCACGGATGGCTTTTACTACTTTTTGACTGTCTATACTTGTGGGTACGCCGTCCAGCGTCAGACGAAGACTGTCATGCAGTAAATTCCACGTAGAGATGAGAATGACAACAGCCACAATCAGACCGATAATCGGGTCAATAATATACCAGCCGGTCCGGCTGATAACGATACCTGCCACTAATACTCCCACTGATACCAAAGCATCTGCCGCCATATGCAGATAAGCTCCTTTTACGTTCAGGTCTTTTTCCTTATCTTTCATAAAGAGGAAAGCCGTGAATGCATTGATAAGTACCCCCACACCCGCTACCCAAGCAATGGCTCCACCGGGAACAACTGCCGGATTATTCAGCTTATGAATACTTTCGATGACAATGGCGCCTACGGCTACCAGCAAAATGACTGCATTAAGCAAGGATACCAGGATTGTACTTTTTTTATAACCATACGTATATCGTTCATTGGCTTTGACTTTGGCCAGACGGAAAGCCAGCAATGCCAGCACGAGACTGACTACATCGCTTAAATTGTGTCCTGCATCGGAAAGCAGCGCGAGGGAATCGAACCAGAAACCGGCTGCAAACTCTATGACGACAAAAGCTAAATTGAGAACAATGCCTATAATAAATGCCTTGTTCAGCGACTCTGCGTTGATGGCATGGCTATGCTGATGTGAATGTTCGTGTGACATATATTTAATAAGGTGTAAGAGTTATATAAATTTTATTATGCAAATTTACGTGATAGAAATGTAACACTTGAGCAGCGAAATAGTTTTTTATCTATCTTTGCTTAGAAACGAAGATAAGCTGTACCTCTGCATAAAAAATGAACGAGTTCATTTTATTCTGCTTTCGGTTTGCATTATCTTTGTACAAAGATACCTGCAAGTGAGGATATTTAATAATTAGATTGTTATGGCAAAAATAGCAAAGAACCTGACGGAACTTATCGGTCGCACTCCGCTTATGGAATTAGTGGAATACAGTCGTAAATATGGACTGAAACAGAATATTATCGCAAAGTTGGAAGCGTTCAATCCGGCTGGGAGTGTGAAAGATCGTGTGGCGCTTGCCATGATCGAAGATGCAGAAGCGCGCGGAGCACTGAAGCCCGGTGCGACGATTATAGAGCCTACCAGTGGAAATACCGGTGTGGGACTGGCGATGGTTGCTACAATCAAAGGATATCACCTGATGCTCACGATGCCCGAAACCATGAGTATAGAGCGTCGTAATCTGCTGAAAGCACTGGGTGCTGAAATTGTACTGACAGATGGATTGACCGGTATGGCAGGCTCCATTGCAAAAGCGCAGGAGTTGAGGGCGTCTATTCCTGGTTCAATCATCCTTCAACAATTTGAAAATCCTTCTAACGCACAGATTCATACGCTCACTACAGGTGAAGAAATCTGGACGGATACAGACGGAAAAGTGGATGTCTTTGTAGCCGGAGTGGGAACAGGCGGAACCATCTGTGGAGTGGCACGTGCCTTGAAAAAACATAATCCGGATGTGTATATTGTTGCCGTAGAACCAGAATCATCTCCTGTATTGGAAGGCGGAGTGGAAGGGCCACATCGTATTCAGGGAATCGGAGCCAATTTTATTCCTGCTATTTATGATGCCTCCGTTGTAGATGAAGTGCTTCCTGTGCCCGATGATGAAGCAATTCGTGGCGGACGCGAGTTGGCGTCTACCGAAGGATTACTGGCGGGCATATCTTCCGGTGCGGCTGTATATGCAGCGCGTTTGCTGGCACAACGTCTGGATTTTGCGGATAAGAAGATTGTAGTTCTTCTGCCTGATACGGGAGAGCGTTATCTGTCGACAGAGCTGTTTGCATTTGAAACTTATCCGTTGGATTAGTCATCCTTATTAAACGTTTCGTTGCATATTAGGGAACAAAATATTTCCTCGTGTGGAACAAATAGTTTCAAGCGATGAAACAAGCAGTTTCTCGGTGTGAAACCAGGAGTTTCAAGCAATGAAACTAATAGTTCCAAGTAATGAAACTAATGGTTTCAAGTAATGAAACAAATGATTCCCTTCCTTGAAACATAATCTTTAAATAAATTAAAAATGAAGAAGTCTATTCTTTCTTTCCTTGTATATATAATAGGTGTATCTCCTGTGTTTGCCCAAACTTACCAGGAACTTTCGGACCGTGCCATTGCTTGTACGGAACAAGATAGTCTGGCACAGGCGGAAAATTATATCCGCCAGGCTTTGAAACTGGAACCTGCTAATCCGCATAATGCCTTATTGTTTTCTAATCTCGGTACTATCCAACGTCGGCAACGGGATTATGATCAGGCTTTAGAATCTTACACGTATGCCTTGAACATTGCTCCACGGGCTGTTCCCATTCTCTTGAATCGTGCCGCACTGAATCTCGAAATGGGACGGAATGAGCAGGCACGTGTAGACTATTCTTTAGTGCTGGATCTGGAAAAGGATAACCGGGAAGCACTCTTGATGCGTGCCTATATTTATGTGACCCAGCGCGATCTCAAATTTGCCCGGGCAGATTATGAACGATTACTGAAGCTCGATCCTCAGAATTATAATGCCCGTTTAGGACTCGCCACTCTGGAGCAAAAAGATGGAAACTTACAGAAAGCCTTGGAGATATTGAATAAGATGCTGGTAGAAGATCCGCAGGATGCAGCCTTATACGTAGCACGTGCGGGGATAGAACAGGATATGCAGCATGTTGATCTGGCAATGATTGATCTGGAAGAAGCTCTAAAATTGAATCCTTCGCAGACGGAAGCCTATCTGATGCGCGGACAGATTTATCTGTCCCAGAAGAAGAAAAATTTGGCAAAGCAGGATTTTGAGAAAGCAATGTCTCTTGGAGTGCCGCAGGCGGATCTCAGGGGATTGCTACAGCAATGCAAATGATAAGTGGTTTACATCTTTAGTATATTATTTATACCATAAGAAATTCCGCAAACGGGTTATTAAACGTATTTCTTGATTAACTCGACAAAATCCTTCCCGTATTTCTTCTTTTTATATTCACCGATTCCGCTGATATTGCCGAATGCTTCCATTGTAATAGGGCGGGCAGTACTGAGTAAATGCAATACCTTGTCGGACAGTACAATATAGGCCGGTAGTGCTTCTTGATCTGCAAGCCTTTTCCGTAACGCACGCAGGGCTTCGAAAAGTTCTTCACTTTCCGTGTTCGGTAACCCCAATGGTAGCTCTCTGACCGGAATGGTTGATTTTTTCTTTCGCCCTTTGGCGGGTGCGAACTCTTCACGCCGGATTACTGCCAACCGTGCTTGTGCCCGTCCAAAGAGGACATCACTACCGCTACTTGTTATTTTCAGATGGTTGTTTTCGTTGTATGCTATTTCAAAATAACCCAGTTGTAGCATTTGTAACAAGTAGTCCTGCCAGTCACGGGCAGGAACTTCACGTCCGGCACCGAAAGTTTTCAGTTGCTGGTAACCTTTCTCCGATACATCCGGAGTATTATTTCCGCGCAAGATATCTACAAGAATACTCGTGCCGATCTGTTGTTCCGTACGAACGATAGCACTTAGAGCTTTTTGTACAATCACAGTTCCGTCAAAACGTTGGGGTGGATTCTTGCAGACATCACAGTTCCCGCAATCCTCTGTAGTGGCTTCACCGAAATAACTCAACAGGATGCGACGCCGGCAAACATCAGCTTCAGCATATTGTTGCATACGTTGTAACTTCTCTAGGTTGATACCTTGTTGACCGCTTTCCGTCGCAAACTTGGTTAATAGAATGAGGTCGGCCAGAGAATAAAATAAGAGAGTATCACTTGGCAATCCATCTCGTCCGGCACGCCCGATCTCCTGGTAAAAACTCTCTATACTCTTAGGCAGATTGTAATGGATGACCCAGCGCACATTACTTTTATCAATTCCCATACCGAAAGCAATCGTGGCACAAACTATTTGTACACGGTCGTTGATGAAATCATCCTGTGCTTCATCCCTTCGGGCGGAGGATAATCCGGCATGATAAACGGCTACACGGAGCCCTTGTTTTTGCAGCATCTGTGCTACTGTCTCCGTTTTGCTGCGACTCATGCAATAGATGATGCCGCTTTCACCGCGATGGCGATCAATGAAATCCAGTATGGCTTTACTCTTTTCTTTCTGTTGGTATCCCCGTTTTACGGTAAGACTCAGGTTGGGACGGTCGAAAGAAGAGATGAAAACCTTCGGCTGGTTGAGGTGTAACTGCCGTACAATATCTTCACGTGTAATTTTATCTGCTGTAGCTGTAAGAGCTATGACCGGAATATTTGGAAACATCTCGCGTATGAATCCCATTTGTGCATATTCCGGACGGAAATCATGCCCCCATTGTGAAATACAATGCGCTTCATCGATGGCAAATAATGAGATGTGCATATCTCTTAAAAGATAGTTGGCTTCTGCTATTAATTTCTCAGGCGAAATGTAGAGTAATTTCAGCTTTCCTTCCATGCAAGAACGGCGTAGGGCGGCATTTTCCGTCTCGTCGTTACTGCTGTTCAGAGCACCCGCAGCTACACCGTTGGCACAAAGTGATTCCACCTGATCTTTCATCAGGGAAATTAAAGGGGAAACTACGACGGCAGTTCCTTCGCATAACAGGGCCGGAAGCTGGTAACAAATGGACTTTCCACCTCCGGTAGGCATCAATACCAAGGAATCTTTTCCGGCCAGTAATGTGCGGATAATCTCTTCTTGTAAGGGGCGGAAACTATCGTAACCAAAATATCGTTTAAGCGTCTGTATCATTTTCGTTGATAAAGTTTTATCCTGCAAAGATACATTAATTATTGTATATAAAACAAGCTGATAAACGTATTCATTTTATATCATAACCTCTTTTGCAAAAGTTAAAGTTTCTTATTAAATCGGCTTAAAGACTACTTTTCAACCTTTTTCGTTGTTTATAGATCAAAAATATGTACGAGAAAAGTTGCGTATTAGAAAAAAATGTCAGACTTTTGTAAAGTCTAAAGGAAAATCCTTCGGGCTTTCATTTTTTAACAAACCCTAACCAGTTAATTCAAATGAGTGATTTAGAAAACAAGAATCAGGAAGCGGCTACAAAGAAGCGCCCCTATAACCTGAGAGAGAAAAAAGAGAAGAATGCTGCTTACCGCTCGTTGATTCGTCCGGAATTGGCAGATGAATTGTATGACAAGATATTGAATATCGTAGTTGTGCAGAAGAAGTACAAAGATCCCGATTACTCAGCTAAAGACTTGGCGAAAGAGTTGAAAACCAACACTCGCTATTTGTCTGCTGTAGTAAATTCTCGTTTTGGTATGAACTATTCATGCCTATTGAATGAGTACAGAGTAAAAGATGCTAAGCATTTATTGACGGACAAGAGATATGCCGACAAGAATGTAGAGGAAATTAGCACGATGGTAGGTTTTGCCAACCGTCAGTCTTTCTACGCTGCATTTTACAAAAATGTAGGTGAAACTCCTAACGGATATCGCAAAAAACACGCAGATAAAAAACAATAATTCTGCGTAGAACAATGTATAAAAAGGAAATATTCCGGAGCAACTGTTTCGGAATACTTCCTTTTCGTCTTTTCTAAATACCAACTCACATATCTCCCGACACATGAAGAAACAACTAATAGCATGTGCCGCTTTTGCATTGCTGACAGCTTGTAGCGGCTCGAAGACAACAACTGCCGAGGCAGATAAATTTGATTATACAGTGGAACAATTTGCAGACTTACAAATATTACGTTACCGGGTTCCCGGTTTCGAGAACTTGTCGCTCCAACAGAAAGAGCTGGTGTATTACCTTACGGAAGCTGCTTTGCAGGGCCGTGACATTCTCTTCGATCAGAATGGAAAATATAACCTGCGCATTCGGAGAACGTTGGAAGCTGTTTATACAGGATATAAAGGAGACAAAAATACGCCTGATTTTAAGGCGATGGAAGTGTACCTTAAACGTGTGTGGTTCTCTAATGGCATTCACCATCATTATGGCTCTGAGAAGTTCGTGCCGGGTTTTGCTCCTGAATTTTTCAAAGAGGCTATGCTGAGTGTAGATGCCTCTACATTGCCGCTGGCTGAAGGACAAACCGTGGAGCAATTATGTGATGAATTATTTCCGGTTATTTTTGATCCAGCTGTGATGCCGAAACGCGTGAACCAGGCAGCAGGAGAGGACTTAGTGCTGACTTCTGCTTGTAACTATTATGACGGTGTGACGCAGAAAGAAGCTGAAGACTTCTATAATGCAATGAAAGACCCGAAAGATGAAACGCCTGTTTCCTACGGTCTGAATAGTCGTCTGGTGAAAGAGAACGGCAAGATTCAGGAAAAGATCTGGAAAGTGGGTGGTTTGTACGGACAGGCTATCGATAAGATTGTATACTGGCTGAAGAAAGCGGAAGGCGTAGCTGAAAATCCGGAACAGAAGGCTGTGATTGCCGAACTGATAAAGTTTTATGAGACCGGTGATCTGAAGACTTTTGATGAATATGCTATCCTTTGGGTGAAAGATTTGAATTCCCTTGTGGACTTTGTGAATGGATTTACTGAAAGCTATGGTGATCCGTTGGGTATGAAGGCAAGCTGGGAATCATTGGTAAACTTTAAGGATATGGAAGCTACGCATCGTACTGAGATTATCAGTGGCAATGCGCAATGGTTTGAAGATCATTCTCCGGTAGATAAACAATTCAAGAAAGATGAAGTGAAAGGTGTTTCTGCCAAGGTGATTACTGCTGCTATTCTGGCCGGTGACCTTTATCCGGCAACGGCTATCGGTATCAATTTACCTAACTCCAACTGGATACGTAGCCATCATGGTTCTAAATCTGTGACTATCGGTAATATTACGGATGCATATAATAAGGCGGCTCATGGCAACGGATTCAATGAAGAGTTTGTATATAGCGATGCCGAATTGCAGTTGATAGATAAATATGCCGATCTGACAGGCGAACTCCATACGGACTTGCATGAATGTTTGGGACATGGTTCCGGAAAGTTGCTTCCGGGAGTTGATCCGGATGCTTTGAAAGCCTATGGCTCCACAATTGAGGAAGCGCGTGCGGACTTGTTTGGCCTGTATTATGTAGCTGATCCTAAGTTGGTAGAATTGGGACTAACACCCAATGAAGATGCTTACAAAGCAGAATATTATACTTATCTGATGAACGGCCTGATGACACAGCTGGTTCGCATTGAACCGGGGAATAATGTGGAAGAAGCCCACATGCGTAATCGTCAGCTCATTGCCCGCTGGGTGTTTGAGAAAGGTGCGGCGGATAAAGTAGTAGAACTGGTGAAGAAAGATGGTAAGACTTATGTGGTGGTGAACGATTACGAAAAACTGCGTGAACTCTTCGGTGAATTACTGTCCGAGATCCAACGTATCAAATCAACAGGCGACTATCAAGGTGCTCATGATTTGGTGGAAAACTATGCAGTGAAGGTAGATCCGGCTTTGCATGCCGAAGTTCTGGAACGTTATAAGAAACTGAATCTGGCTCCGTACAAGGGATTTGTAAATCCGAAATATGAAGCAGTGGTAGATGCAGCCGGTAAGATAACCGATGTGAAGGTGACTTATGACGAAGGTTATGCAGAACAAATGTTGCGTTACAGTAAGGATTATTCTAATCTGTCTTCTATTAATAATTAACTATAAATCATTGTTTTGTGGATTTACATGAACAACTGAAAGAAATAAAGACACAGCTCCGCCTCTCTATGAACGGGGCTGTGTCTCAAAGTATGCGTGAAAAGGGACTGATCTACAAATTGAATTTCGGTGTAGAACTTCCCCGTATCAAGGCAATTGCCGAAAGGTACGAAAAAGATCACTCATTGGCGCAAGCTTTGTGGAAAGAGGATATCCGTGAATGTAAGATTCTGGCAGGGCTGTTGCAGCCGGTAGACAGCTTCTTTCCGGAGATTGCTGATATCTGGGTGGAAAGCATTCAGAATATTGAAATAGCGGAACTTACTTCTATGAATCTGTTCCAGCATCTTCCTTATGCTCCTGCGAAGTCTTTTCAATGGATTGCCGATGAGCGGGAGTATGTACAGACGTGCGGTTTTCTCACCATTGCCCGCTTGCTGATGAAGAAGGGGGATATGAATGAACGTACTGCGAACGAATTTCTCGACCAGGCGGTTTGCGCTTTTATTTCCGGTTCCTACCACGTGCGCAATGCAGCTATGGCGGCCATTCGCCGCTTCATGCAGCATAGTGAAGAACATGCTTTCCAAGTGTGCCGTCGGGTGGAAGAGATGGAACATTCCGAATCGGAAGCCGAACAGTTGCTATATAATCTTGTAAGAGAAGAAATAGAATAAAGTGATAGGGTGATTACTCTATCACTCTTTTTTTGTTTTTTTTCCCCTTTCTCATTTGCTTTCCGCAAAAAAGGCTTAACTTTGTTGGCTGTAAAAAACTGCGCCGCCAAAATGGAAAGTCAGAATGTGAAAGATACGGTAAAGCAGATATTCACTGAATATCTCAACGCGAACGGGCATCGCAAGACTCCCGAACGCTATGCCATACTCGATACTATCTATTCCATTGATGGTCATTTTGACATCGATACGCTTTATTCGCTGATGGCTGACCAGGAGAATTTCCGTGTGAGCCGCGCGACTCTTTACAATACTATTATCCTTCTCATCAATGCACGACTGGTAATCAAACATCAGTTCGGAAATTCCTCCCAATACGAAAAGAGCTATAACCGTGATACGCATCACCATCAAATCTGCACGCAGTGTGGCAAGGTGACTGAATTTCAGAACGAAGAGTTACAGCAGGCGATTGGGAATACTAAGTTGAGTCGGTTCAGTCTGTCACATTATTCGCTTTATCTGTATGGATTGTGCAGTAAGTGCGACCGCGCTAACAAACGTAAGAAGAAAAATAATAACCATAAGAAAGAAAAATGAAAGTAGATGTTCTATTAGGATTACAATGGGGCGACGAAGGCAAAGGCAAAGTCGTTGACGTATTAACTCCGAGATACGATGTTGTGGCTCGCTTCCAAGGCGGACCGAATGCCGGACATACACTCGAGTTCGAAGGGCAGAAGTATGTGCTCCGTTCTATTCCCTCGGGAATTTTCCAAGGTGACAAGGTGAATATCATTGGTAATGGCGTGGTGCTTGATCCGGCTCTCTTCAAGGCAGAGGCTGAAGCATTGGAAGCATCCGGTCATAACCTGAAAGCGCGCTTGCATATTTCTAAGAAAGCGCATCTCATCTTGCCGACCCACCGCATATTGGACGCCGCTTACGAAGCTGCGAAAGGTGATGCTAAAGTAGGCACGACGGGTAAAGGTATCGGTCCGACTTATACCGATAAGATTAGTCGTAACGGTCTGCGTGTAGGTGATATCCTGCATAACTTTGAACAGAAATATGCCGAAGCCAAAGCTCGTCATGAGCAAATTCTGAAAGGTTTGAATTATGAGTATGACCTGACAGAGATTGAAAAGGCCTGGATGGAGGGTATTGAGTACCTGAAGCAATTCCCGTTGGTAGACAGCGAGCATGAGATTAATAACCTGCTGAACGATAATAAGTCAGTACTTTGTGAAGGTGCTCAGGGCACGATGTTGGATATCGACTTTGGTTCATATCCGTTCGTTACTTCTTCCAATACTATTTGTGCAGGTGCATGTACCGGTTTGGGTGTGGCTCCTAATAAGATTGGTGAAGTCTATGGTATCTTCAAAGCATACTGTACACGTGTAGGTGCAGGTCCGTTCCCTACGGAGCTGTTTGATAAGACAGGTGACCAGATTTGTACACTGGGACATGAGTTCGGTTCGGTAACAGGTCGTAAACGTCGTTGCGGTTGGATTGACTTGGTGGCGTTGAAGTATGCCATTATGGTAGACGGTGTTACCAAATTGATCATGATGAAGAGCGATGTACTCGATTCATTCGAAACAATCAAAGCCTGTGTAGCTTATAAAGTAAACGGTGAAGAAATTGATTATTTTCCGTATGACATCAGCGAAGGTCTTGAGCCGGTTTATGTTGAGTTGCCCGGTTGGGAAACTGACATGACGAGAATGCAGAGCGAAGATGAATTTCCAGAAGAATTCAATGCTTACCTGACATTCCTGGAAGAACAACTTGGTGTGCCCATCAAGATTGTTTCCGTAGGTCCTGACCGTGGACAGACGATTGAACGTTATACAGAAGAGTAAGTCTAACTATATTATAATGAGATTACATCAGATATACATGCTGATGTAATCTCATTTTTTATTAACCCATCCGCATACTTTATGATGAAAACACACCTTTTTTTATCCCTTTTGTTTGCAGCATCCTTTTTGCCTGCAAAGGCGCAGACTTATCAACCGTCTGCCGAGAACCTGAAAGCCCGTCAGGAGTTTCAAGACAATAAGTTTGGAATATTCCTGCACTGGGGACTATACTGTATGTTGGCTACCGGTGAGTGGACGATGACCAATAAAGATTTGAACTATAAAGAATATGCCAAACTTGCCGGAGGTTTCTATCCTTCCAAGTTTAGTGCGGCTGAATGGGTAAGTGCCATTAAGGCATCGGGAGCCAAATATATCTGCTTTACAAGTCGCCACCATGAAGGGTTCTCTATGTTTCATACCAAGTATTCCGATTATAATATTGTAGATGCAACCCCTTTCAAGCGCGATGTAGTAAAAGAATTGGCAGACGAATGTCATAAACAAGGTATTCGGCTTCATTTCTATTACTCCCATATCGACTGGTATCGTGAAGACGCACCTTGGGGACGTACAGGGCGTGGAACCGGAAGGCCTAATCCGAAAGGAGACTGGAAAAGCTATTATACTTTTATGAATAACCAGTTGACAGAGTTGTTGACGAACTACGGTCCGATAGGTGCTATCTGGTTCGATGGCTGGTGGGACCAGGATGCTAATCCGGATTTTGACTGGCAGCTGCCGGAACAATATGCGCTGATACATCGCCTGCAACCTGCTTGTCTGGTAGGGAACAACCATCATCAGGTACCTTTCCCAGGGGAAGATATACAAATCTTCGAGCGTGATCTGCCGGGGGAAAACAGTGCCGGACTATCTGGGCAAGATGTCAGTCACCTGCCTCTGGAAACTTGTGAAACCATGAACGGGATGTGGGGATATAAGATTACCGATCAAGATTATAAGTCAACGAAAACATTGATACATTATCTGGTGAAGGCTGCCGGAAAGAATGCAAATCTTCTGATGAATATCGGCCCTCAGCCGGACGGGTGTCTGCCAGAAGTGGCAGTTCAGAGGCTGAAGGAAGTGGGAGAGTGGATGAAAGTGTATGGCGAAACGATTTATGGCACTCGTGGCGGTATTATTCCTCCACATGATTGGGGAGTGACAACACAAAAAGGAAACCGACTTTTTGTTCACATCTTGAATTTGAAGGATAATGCGCTTTATCTTCCATTGGATGGAAAAATGGTGAAGAAGGGTTTTCTGTTTAAAGATCAATCCCCGATACGAATTACCCGTACCGGACAGGGAGTGGTGTTGCAATTACCGGAAGTTCCCGCAGATACGGATTACGTGATAGAGTTACAACTTGTTGGGCAATAGTCGGTTTTCGCTAATTCTTCCTAAAATATAAGGGAAACTGTAGTAAAGCTCACGGTTTCCCTTTATTTTTGGCAAACAATTTGTATTATATATAACAAACGACACATTTTTAATTACTAAAAACAGAAAAAGATTATGGAAGGAATGATAGGAATACAATGGATTATCTTTATTGGTATAGCTGTAGTTAGCTGGCTGGTGCAAATGAACTTGCAGAACAAGTTCAAGAAGTACTCCAAGATCCCTACCGGTAATGGAATGACGGGCCGTGATGTTGCCCTTCAGATGTTACATGACAATGGAATTTATGATGTTCAGGTGACACATACGCCGGGACAACTGACAGACCACTATAACCCTGCCAATAAGACAGTAAACCTGAGTGAAGGTGTATATGAAAGTAACAGTATCATGGCTGCTGCCGTTGCCGCTCACGAGTGTGGACATGCAGTGCAACACGCACGGGCTTATGCTCCGCTGACTATGCGTAGCAAGTTGGTGCCAGTGGTATCGTTTGCTTCACAGTGGATGACCTGGTTGTTGCTGGGTGGTATCTTGCTATTGAACACGTTCCCGCAGTTATTGCTGGCAGGTATTATCCTGTTTGCTATGACCACACTGTTCAGTTTCGTCACTTTGCCGGTGGAAATAGACGCAAGTAAGCGTGCATTGGTATGGTTGAGCCGTTCGGGCATTACGAACTCTTACAATCATAAGCAAGCCGAAGATGCACTTCGTTCCGCTGCTTATACCTATGTGGTGGCTGCATTGGGTTCATTGGCAACGCTGATTTACTACATTATGATATTTATGGGACGCAGAGACTAAATTTTGTTTCTCACCACAGAGTAAAAGAGGAGTCCCACAGAGTTTAATCAATTTGAAATTAAACTCTGTGGGACTCCTCTTTTACTCTGTGGTGAAATCTTATTCCGTCAATTGGAACTTGCGACTGACTTTCATCAGGTTGATTGTATAAGTGACAACGTTTTGGGCTTCCTGTATCATTGTCAGATAAACCATGCTGACTTTGATGCTGCCGGCTTGGCTTTGAATGCGCTGTAGCTCTTCACGCTTCAAGTGCGATAATTGTCCGTTCAGATCATTCGCTTTCCGGAGTTCATTCTCAAACTCATCATAATCATTGTTTTCCATCTTGTGGCGGCAAACTTGTAATAAGTAGATAATATCTTCCGTAACGTCAGAGAACTCACCTTTCTGAATGGTATCCAATGGCTTGAAGTTATTGTCGATATGTTCGAGACAAGGTTCACAGAGACGTCCGATGCTGTATACCAGTTCGCTGGCGAAATCATTGCCTTGATAGTAGTAAAGACCTTTTTCCAATACCGTATTGTTGTCCAGGCGACACATGGCGAGGGTGCCGGTACGTTTCATCTGCTTAATGAGTTGTTTTTCAAATTTCACAGAACCCATGGAACGACGTAATCCGCGAAGGTTTTCGTGCAGGAATGCTGTTACGGTACGTTCTAAGTTTTCTTCGGTAAATGCCAGTACCTTCACTAACTCTTCACGGGTATGTTTACGCAGCAGTTCCAGAATTTCTGCATTGTTGCTACTCTGCATCAGCTGTTTGATGGTTTCATTCCCTTTTTCTTTAGCTTTGCGTTTCTTGTACATCACCTGGCTACGAATCAGTGAGAATATTGCCAAGCCAATCAGCGCGATGATGGCAAATGTACCACCGAAGTGGATTATTATGGCAACGAAGAAACAGATGGTAAATGCGGCACCGGCTGTAATAAACCAGCCACCAATCACACTAAGTACACCTGTGATACGGAATACGGCAGAGTCACGTCCCCAGGCACGGTCGGCGAGGGAAGTACCCATGGCAACCATGAAAGTCACATAAGTGGTGGAAAGAGGTAATTTTAATGAAGTACCCAATGCAATGAGCAGACCTGCCAATACCAAGTTTACTGAAGCGCGAACCAGATCGAATGCAGCACCATCGGCAAGGATGGCCTCGTCTTTGCGGAAGCGGGTGTCGAGCCAACTCTTCATACCTTCAGGCATCACTTTAGAAATATTATTGGACATTGTCATACTTAAACGTACCAGTGTGCGGGCAATCGGCGTGCTTCCGAAGTTCTCTTCTCCTTCATCCTGGCGGGCAAGGTCGACGGAAGTCTTGATTACATTATGTGCTTTTTTAGAAGTGCAGAGAGCGTATACCATGATGATACCTGCTCCGAAGAGAAAATACCAGGGTGTTTTGGCGGGACCGAGAAGTGAGGACATCAGGAAACCGTCCGGCGAACTGCCTGCTCCATTAGTGGTAAAGTCGATGAAAGAAGAATATCCGGCTAAAGGTACACCTATGAAGTTTACAAGGTCATTGCCAGCAAAAGCGAGAGCCAGGGCGAAAGTACCCAACAAAACCACTACTTTGAATACATTGATTTTGAGCCAGTGCAGTACTTGCATGAGTATCGTGAAAAATATAAAACAGAAACCGATCAGCATAACTGTGTTATCCTGTATCCATTGTTTGTTATCGGGGGTCATGAATGAGCTGTCCTTCAAACCTTTTATCAGCATGAAATAGATGATGGACGTAACGGCGATACCTCCGAATATCCCGATGCTGTATTTCATTTTCTTCTTGTAGTTGAAAGTGAACACCACGCGTGCCAGCCATTGTACCAGCATACCGAAGAAGAAGGCGATAGCGACAGAAACGAAGATTGCCATAATGACGGATAGTGCTTTGTCTGTATTGATGAGATCGCCAAGTCCCAGCGTATCACTGCCTTGCACCTTGATCAGTGCCAATGCGAATGTACCTCCGAGTAACTCGAATACCATGGATACGGTAGTGGAAGTCGGCATACCCATTGTGTTGAAGACGTCCAGCAGCACAACGTCCGTCAGCATTACGGCAAGTAGGATGCACATGATTTCGGCAAAGTAGAAATGCTGTGGTTGATAGATACCGTGCCGGGCGATGTCCATCATTCCATTGGACAACGCTGCACCGATGAATACACCCAAGCCGGCGATAAACAGTACGGTTTTGAAAGAAGCAGCCTTTGCTCCGACTGACGATTGAAGAAAATTGACTGCATCATTACTGACGCCCACAATGAGGTCGAACACCGCAAGGACGAACAGGAAGATGACAATGCATAGATAAATAGTTTCCATAATAATGTATTTTATTTCTGGCTGCAAAGGAACGTAAATCGTGTTGCAGAGAAATGTCATACATATTACATAGATGTTACAAAACTATTCGGTCTTCTCCTTCAGGTATTCATAAAAAGTATATTGTGAACGTACTTTTTCCTTTTGTGGATGAGCTGATTTCCAACAGTTACGCAGATTCTCATCTACAAAACAGGCTTTACGCTTATCTGAGAGCTGGATAGAAAGCATATCTATCAGTTCCTGCTTTGCATCCGGGTCCAGTATGGGGGTGACGGCCTCGATGCGACGGTACAGGTTACGCCGCATCCAGTCCGGTGAGCCGAGGAATAGTTTCGGATTTCCTCCATTACCGAAATACCATATACGTGCGTGTTCCAGAAATGTATCCACAATACGTGTGACACGAATGTTACGACTGTATGTTTGCCCCGGTATCAGGCAGCAGATGCCACGGACGATCAGGTCTATTTCCACACCGGCTTGCGAGGCTTCATACAGACGGTTTATCATGGTAGGATCTTGCAGTGCATTCATCTTTAGTATGATGCGACCGGCTTTTCCTTTTTTCGCCAGCTCCATTTCATGATCAATCAGACGGTTCAGTTCCGGTATCAGGTTAAAACGGGCTACCAGTAAGCGGTGGAACTTCAGATTCTCTTTACCTTGCAGGGTACGGAACAAGTTGTACAGATCGTTCACGATGATCCGGTTACAGGTAAATAGACCACTGTCTGCGTAGAGCGTAGCAGTCTTTTCATTGAAGTTACCGGTGCTGATATAGGCATAACTGGTTAGTTTTTTCCCTTCTGCGTCGCGCCGAAGAACGAGGGTAACCTTGGCATGTACCTTTAATTTAGGAATACTATATATGATATTAATGCCCGAAGCTTTCATCATTTCAGCAGTGGCAAGGTTGTTTTCTTCGTCGAAGCGGGCTTTCAGTTCCACAAAAACAGTAACCTTTTTGCCATTCTGTGCGGCGGCTATCAGAGTGTTGATTACAGCTGAGTTCTCGGCAACCCGGTATTGTGTTACCATGATTTCACGCACGGTAGGTTCGTGTACGGCTTCGTACAGGAAGTGGATGAAATGTTCGAATGAATGGTAAGGATAATGTAGTAGCAAATCCTTTTTCTCCACATAGCGGAATATGGATTCCCGTTCATCAAGGCAGGTCAGTTTCATCGGTTGCGGCTTCCGTATAGGGTGTATATTGGGGTTGGGATTAGGCAAATGGCGTAAGTCTTCCAGGTTGAGGTGCTTGTCTCCCGGAACCAACTCGCGGCGGTCGATATGGAAAGCGTCTACCAGGAAATCAAGAAAATCCTGCGGCATGGCACGGTCGTACACAAAGCGGCATACATCTCCTATCTTGCGTTTCTTTACTTTAGTCTTTACCTGTTCGATGATTTCGGAAGTGTTGGCGGCATCGTCTATCAGTATATCCGCATCGCGAGAAATCTTGATGCAATAACTGCTTTCTACATCATAGCCCGGGAAGATAACATCCAGATTAGCCTTGATGATATCCTCTATGAACATCAGATAATAGTTGTTTCCTACTTTGGGCAACTCTATGAAACGTGGAACTTTGCTGTACGGCTGTTTCATTACGAAATATTGCGTACGTCCCGGAGCACCGGGCGGCAATCCTTTCTGTTGAAGACGGACGGCAAGATACAGACGATTATCGCGCAGAAATGAAATGACCTTGTCCTTGGACACCGGCACAGGTTGCAGGAACGGGAAAATCTCTTCCCGGAAGAAACGACGTACGAAGTCGTGATGGAAGGGTTCCACATTTCGGCTCTGATAGAAAATGATATGATTTTTCTTCAGGGCAGGAAGTATCTTTTGCTCGTAGATACGGATACGGTCCTCCATTTGGCGGTTTACTTCAAGGTTTATCGCATCCACCAGTTCGATGGTAGACTGTACGGTTTCCTCGTCACTTTGTGCAGCACCGGTAGCTATAGCTTTATGGTCGGCAACGCGTATTTTGTAGAATTCTTCCAGGTTGGAAGAATAAATGGATATAAAGTTAATGCGTTCATACAGAGGCAAGGTGTCATCTTCCGCTTCCAACAGAACACGGTAATTGAATGACAGCCAACTAATGTCCCGTTTAAAATATTGATATTGGTTTTCCATACTCATCAAGATTTTCCCAAATATAGTTACCTTTGCACAGATAAACAAAAGAAAGATGACAAAAGTTGGTTTATTATCCGATACACACGGATATTGGGATGAAAAGTATCTGCAATATTTCGAAACGTGTGATGAAATCTGGCATGCCGGTGACATCGGTTCGCTGGAAGTGGCGCAGAAGTTGGCGGCATTCCGTCCTTTCCGTGCCGTGTATGGCAACATTGACGGGCAAGACATCCGTCAGGTCTATCCGCAAATCAATCGTTTTACTATTGACGGTGCCGAAGTGTTGATAAAACATATTGGCGGCTATCCGGGCAATTACGATCCTTCCATACGGGGAAGCATTCTGGTGCGTCCGCCCAAACTTTTCATTAGCGGACATTCTCATATATTGAAGGTGAAGTATGACAAAACACTGGATATGCTGCACATCAATCCGGGTGCCGCAGGTATTTCCGGATTCGGTAAACCTGCTTCCTGGCTTCGATCTCCCCACGGGTGTAACTCCCGGGATCAGTCGGGTCTACGCCGTTCACACGCGACATGTTGACCCATATTTCGTCCTCGGACATGCCCGTGATAAGGATCGTGCGGGCCACCGGGAGGTCGATCCCCGCCTCGCGTGCCTTGGCGATCTGGTTGCGAAGCCCCACGGTGATGAACTTCTCGTTGCGGAACGACTCCGCAGGCATGATGTCCATGTCATAGATGTCCGGGTGCTCTGCGATCGCGTCGCGCAGGCGTTGCGTGGCGACACCGCGCATCGAGAACATCAGCGTCGGGGGCTGCATGCCGCCTTCGGCGTCGCCCTTGCGGCACTCGACGCCCGCGTGGAAGGCCACGTCGCCGTCGCCCGTGCAGTCGATGACGGTGCGGGCCAAGATCGCTTCGCGGCCCGCCTTGCTCTCGATGATGACGCCCTTCACGTCGTCGCCCTCCTTGACTACGTCGGTGCAGAAGACGTAGAGCAGTACCTCGACGCCCTTCTCCTCCATGATTTCGAGTGCCGTGCGCTTGGCCTCTTCGGGGTCGATGATCGTCAGGCTCATGTGGTTCTTGCAGGGGCGGTGTTCGCTCGCTGCGCCGCGTGCACGCAGCCGGTCGATGAAGTTCTGGGGCAGGCCCTTGATGATCTGCGTTCCCTTGTGTCCCAGGAATCCGAGTACAGGCAGGCCGATCGTAAGGTTGCCGCCCAGAAAACCGCGGCTCTCGACGAGCATTACGCGCAGGCCGTCGCCCGCAGCCGCCTCGGCGGCCATGATGCCGGCGGGGCCGCCGCCCACGACCAGAACGTCCGCCTCGGCGCGGACGGGAATGTCCCGTGCGGGTTCTTTTATCGTCTTCATAGCAATTCGACAGTTTATTCGTTTATTTCGTCTCCGGCGACTCGGGACGCACCATCTTCCACAACACGACGGCCGCGATGATGTGGAGCGTACCCATGATCGCGAAGAGCGTATACCACGCTTCGGACGGGATCGACCCGACGAACTGGTTGAACACCACGCTGCCCAGTGCGCCCGCACCGCAGCAGATGCCCATCACGCTGGCCACGTTCTTGATCGGGAAGGTCTCGGCCAGCACGACCGGCAGCGTATAGAGCCAGCTGAGGCACATCACCGCCACGAGGCTGAAAATCGCCACGACCAGCCCCACACGCCATGCGAACGAGAGCGTCTCGCTGGCGCCGACATAAGGCACCGCCGCACAGAGCGGTGCGACGACGACCACCGCCATCAGCATGACCTTGCGCGCCGACAGTGCGCTGCGACCCCGCTTTATCATCGAATCCGACCAGACCGAGGTGAGGATTCCGCCCAGCGCACCGACGAGGAACGGGATGCCGCCGATCCACTGGATCATGTTGAGCGTCTGTTCGTGCGTGAGGTTCTGCGCCTCGCCCATGCCGCGCAGGTAGCCCGGCAGCCAGAAACAGCAGAAATACCACACGGGGTCGCTTATCAGACGGATCAGGAAGGCGCCCCACAGCGTGCGCGTACGGAAAAGCCCGCCCAGCGTGAAGGACTTCTGCTCCTCGCCGGAGGAGGTCATCCGGTCTACGTTGACCGTACGGTCGAGAATCTCCTGCGACGGCGTGCGGTAGACGACCATCCACAGCCCCGCGATGACGAGACCCGCCACACCGGCC
>OGRJ01001029.1_pt1 | contig 24773 bp, 33 predicted proteins | sample 1553411 | NCBI WGS metagenome assembly OGRJ01 (sample SAMEA2580084, study PRJEB22360) | human gut metagenome | biome: human gut; feature: human-associated habitat; material: faeces | place: Denmark | collected 2008/2010
GGCCGTCGGTGTTGATATCTCCATTGTGCTTATGCACGGGGAACGAGCCGCCCGTCACAATCACTTTGCCACCACGCGCACCCACGTCCCAAGAACCCAGTTCACCATCACTTGAGTTTTTTCCAAAGGGCTTCAGCGTACCGCCATTGATGCGAAGCTCATGCTGTTCTTTTTCCGCGCCGCCATGGCCTACATTCATCGCATTCATGCAGCCGCCGCCCACCGCATTGCCATGCACGCCGCTGGTGGCCTCAATATAACCGCCGTTCACTGTAATGTCGCCCGGAACAGGCCCGTGATTATGTCCGGTGGGACATAGACCGAAACGAGCATTTTCCAAAGCCCCCGGCAACGCCGCCGCTTCATGTATGCCATCACCCGCAACGCTGCCGGCACCGATACCCGCGCCATGATAGCTTGCATACGCTTTAATATTTCCCCCGTTGAAGATAAGGCCGCCGCCCTCCAGCGTACAGCCAGTGCCTGCACCAACACCGCCGCCGATGCCCGCGCCGCTGGAATGCGCCTGTGTGAGTTTGTATGTAGAATGAGAAAAGGGGCACCGGGAAGCTGGAAAAAGCGGGAAAGGCCCGAAAATGGCTTAAAACCGGGCTTTTTGGGCCGTAAGCGGCCGGGAAAAAGCGGGAAATCGGCGGATTTTACAACGTGAGTTAGAAAACAGAAAACGGCCCTTTTGGGGCCGTTTTTTTGTTTTTGAAGGGCGGAGGGCGCGGCTTTCAAAAACAGCTTTTTAAAGCGTTTAAAAGGCTTTTAAGAGAGAGAACATAAAAAGGACAAAAACCGCACCGTTATGCGGTTTAAAAGGATTTTGAAAGATACTTTTAAGGCAGTAAAAGAGCGGTTTCAAAAGAGCATTCTAGATGCCATTTTGAAACCGCTCTTTCTTGGTTTTAATCGGAACTTTTGGTTCCGATTAAAATATCAAGTTCCGATTAAGGAAACAAGCGAGTTTGCAAAGAATATAGGAATAATTCTCATTAACAAAAGTTCCGATTAAAAAATACATTTTAATGCAACGATTTTACAGTTCTGCAGGTAAAACGCCGATGACTTTACCGATGACACAGATATCTTCCATCATGAGAAGAGATTTGCACTTTCGGCTTCATCTCATATTCATAAGGAAGCACGCACAAGAATCATCCCAAACCACTCTTTCTATAAATTTTGTTACATTTCAACTACCCATTCCGGCTGCAAAATGCCTATTACACGCCCATTTACAATGACGTTTTCGTCGTATGGAATGGGCTTGTATTTTTTATTTTCGCTGATTAGATACATTTCCCCCATCCGCTTGATGTAGCCACAGCCATCAAGGGTGACAAGAGCAATATCATTCTGCAGAACGGGTTCTTTTGAAACCATGACAATGTCACCATCCACATAAATTGGTTCCATACTGTCCCCACTGACGCGCACACAGAAGGCGGCACGACTAGTTTTGCTGTTTTCTATCACCTTTATAGAACGGAACGCTTCCGGCCCCAAATAAACTCCAGTACCAGCACTGGCAGACTGCTCGGACAGCTGTAACAAAATACAATTTTCGGGGATGGGTTCGTCCTTTCTAGATGTTTCCCTGGTGTCAGAGGACGGCGCACGATTCAACTCCATCTCAATAATAGAAAGGACTATTTTCTGAGAAAGCGAATCAAGGCGCCTGTATTTTTTTACAAGGTTCGTCATCTCGTCTGGAGAAGCTGTTTCTTCCCGAATATCCGCCATTTCATCTTGGAAAAGATAATTGGCATCGCACTGCAAAACATCAAAAACCTTAAACAGAATTTCGGCTTTAGGGGAGTTCAATCCAGTTTCGTAATTTCCAATGGCACTCTTAGTAACACCCAGAGCCTCGGCGAGTGCGGCTTGTGTAAGCCCCATTTTCAAACGTTGTTCTTTTAATCTAGATGCAAAGCTCATTCGTGTAACGCCCCCTTTACTATAGTTCTATTTTACCCGTTTAATAATCAAATCACAATACAAAAGTACAGGTAAACTGAAAAAAGAGTATTGACTGAACAGTAAATCTGTATTATTATATAGAAAAGAACAGTATTTCTGTGCAAGAGAGGTGAGTATTCATGGAGTGGAATATAGTTATCCGAGAAAACATTCGAGCAATTATCAAGGAAAAAGGATTTGTGCAAAAAGCGGTGGCAAACCGCGCCGGTTTCTCGCCTCAAGCCTTTAATAATGTGTTGACTGGTCGTCGCTACATTCGCGCAGACGAGATTCCACGAATTGCGGGTGCATTGGGGTGTGACAGTAAAGACCTTTATACTCCACCAAAAGAGTGTACCATATCAACTTCCACTATGAACTATACCGCCTAGAGATACAGCAGGTGCTGGCACGACACAAGAGCCAGTGGGTGCAGTTGGTGAAAACACGGTGGTACAAGCTGTGGGTAGATCATCTGCTGGAATACGGGCGCTGCTGCATACGGTACTACTTTGCAGGGGACCGCATACTCATCAGCAGCCAGACTGGTAGCATATCGGTCGGACGTACAACCTGGCGGATGCATTCGACCAACTAGCCCTTCCCGATACAAAGCAAGTATTGCCCGCCTAACGGGCTTTAGATAACCGAAAGGAGCCTGAACATGAGCAAAAAATATGAACTGCTGAATATGCCCATCTATGTGGGCGAGACGTACCAGAACGGCATGAGCCTGTACCGTGTAGAGGGCCGGGAAGATGACTGCCTGCGGCCGAGCCTGCACCTGCGCCGCCTGAAAGACGGCTGGGAGATTGACGTGGTGGGCGCGGCCCTATACCTTACCGACCGGGGCGTGGAACTGAAATGGGACTACAGCAAGAACGGGCGCTTTGTGCCGATGGACGATGCGGGCTGAAAAGGCGACCACACAGGAAGGAGCATAACTATGGAGCGGGAACTGCTTGAAATGCTGTTAGAGGTAACAGGCAAGGACTTTGGCACTCTTGACGATGCCCTGGAGGCGTATACTGCGCACGAACTTTTTACGATGTGGCTGGAATATGAAGGCATGATTGGATATGCAGATACGATTCTGGCGGTTGTGAAGTTACTGCGAATATAAAGCCGAAACGGCCCGGAGGGGCCGTCTGCGGAGGGGTGGCCGCCCCGCACTGACGATGGCAGGCCATGAAAGCAGGTGATTTTTTGGATGTAACGCTGAAGCCGAGCCAAGCGGCAAAGCTGCTGAATTGCACAGATAGGGCTATACGGAAGCAAATTTCTCAGGGGCGTATCCAATATACACAGACATTGAATGCACGTAACCGGCCTGAATACCAAATTCCCCTGTCGGCGTTACCTGCGGAAATACAGCGGCGCTATTATGACCAGCACGGATTGTGTGTGGAAACTTCGGCTGCCCGGCAGGCAGCATGCAAACCAATAGACCATTACACAGAAGCCGAGCGCAGAGAAATAAGCTGGTGGGTGCAGACCATTGAAAGATGGGAAGCATACCGCAGCCGCCCTGATGTGAACGCCACAGAGATGGACAAGCGGTTTGAGGCTCTGCTGGCTCTGGAATGCCCGGAACGTGCGGTGAGCATCAAGACGCTGTACCGCAAGCGCAAGGCCATGCGGGAGCAAGATTGGGATGCCTTGATTGACAACCGGGGCAAAGCAAGGCGTGGGAAAACGATATTGACACCGGAAGTGGAAACGGCATTTTTGACCTTCTACCTGGATGAAAGCCGGCATCCAATCCAGCGCTGTGTTCGACTGACTGAGGAATGGGCACGGCAGAATGAGCCTGACGCGCTACCCCTGCCCGGATACAGCACATTCTACCGCCGGGCACAGGCCGTGCCGTACCCGGTGCAGGTACTGTGCCGCGAAGGCGAAAAGGCGTATTACGACAAGTGCAGCCCCTACATCCGGCGCGAATATGAGAGCATCGCAAGTAACGACTGGTGGATTGGCGACACGCATACTCTGGACGTGACCTCAATGGGACCGGACGGCAAGCAGCACAGGCTATACCTATCCGCGTGGCTGGATGCACGCAGCGGCATCTTTGTGGGCTGGTATGTAACAGACCGACCCAGCAGCCAAAGCACGCTGAATGCTTTACGCAAGGGCATCCTGTCATACGGCATTCCGGCGAATGTATATGTGGACAATGGCCGAGAGTTTCTGACCTATGATATCGGCGGCCGTGGGCATCGTGCGAAAAAAGTACTGGCAGATGGCAGCAAACCTTTTGCCCCACCAGGCGTCTTTGAGCGGTTAGGTATCAAGATGACCAACGCCATTGTGCGCAATGCGCGTGCCAAACTGGTGGAACGCCGGTTTGAGGATGTAAAAAACTATATCTCACGACTATTCCCCACTTATACGGGCGGAAATGTGCTGGAAAAACCGAACCGTTTAAAACACGTTTTAAAGGCCGGTAAAATTCCCACAGATGCGGAGGTTATTGCTGCGGTGGATACGCTTATCGCAGGGTATCTCAATTGTGAACCCTACGGTGGCAGCGTGGCAGAGGATAAAGGGAAACGGCGCATTGATGTGTACTTTGCACACCGGGGAAAGGTGCGCAAAGCAGACCCTGAAAGCCTGCGGCTGATGCTGATGCGTACGAGCCGCCCGGTGATGGTAGGCCGCCGCGGTGTGAGTGTACCTATTTACGGGGTAAAAGTGGATTTTTATACGCCGGAATTTGTGCAACAGATGCAAGGCAAGCAAGTATATGTGCGGTATGACCCGGAGGATCTTGCCAGCGTGCGTGTGTACAGCATGGAGGATAAATACCTTGCTACCCTGCCGCAGAACACCATGACGGCTGGATATTTTGCAGCACAGGAACAGATAGCGGAGATGCAGCAGGCCAAACGCAAGGCCGAACGAGCCACGGCAGAATATGCCAAGGCGCTGCGTCTGCCGGATGACCCGGAACGTGCACTGGAACTGATGAAAGCAATAGCCGAGCGCAATATCGAGGCCCTGCCTGCAGGGCCGAACGCCAAGGTGCTGGAGCTTGTGCGGGTGCAGGAGGAGCCCCTGTTGCGCGCCGTGGGAGATATCGACCTTGACCGAATGATAAGCAATATGGAAATAGGAGGATATGACGATGAGTAAGGTGTACAATGTCGAGCTGCAGCGGCAGGTGCGGGAGCATCTGCTGCATGCAGGTATCAGCCAGGCGCAGCTGAGCAAACGAGTGGGAATATCCGGCACGGCGCTGAGCCAATACCTGTCAAGCACATATGGCGGTGATGTGCCCGCCACCGAGCGCAAGCTGCAAGAGTACCTGCAGCTGCAAGCGGAGCAAATACAGGCCCAAGAACAGGCCGCACCGTATCTGCCAAGTGCAGATTACATCCCTACCTCTATCAGCGAGGACGTGTATAAGGGCATCAAGTTTGCACAGCTGGAACGCGGTATGGTTATCCTGCACGGCGATGCCGGTATCGGGAAAACCAAGGGGGCGCAGAAGTTTCTGCGCGATAATCCCCACAATGCGGTGTATATCAGCGTATCGCCCAGCACAGGCACACTGAGCAGCGTTATCAAACTGCTGGCGCGCGCACTGCATGTGCCGGAAATGCGAAACAAAATGGATTTGATGCTGACTATCCGGGAAAAAATCGAGGGCACTGGCAAGGTGGTCATAATTGACGAGGCCCAGCATCTGAAGCTGGCGGCGCTGGAGGAACTGCGCACGCTGAGCGATGCAGACCCGGCCACGGGTATTGAGGGCAACGGTGTGTGCCTTATTGGAAACACCGAGGTGTACAACCGCATGATGGGTAAGGCTCAGGCACAGTTTGCGCAGCTGTTTTCGCGCATTAAGATGAACCGAAGCTACACCACTCGCAAGGTACGGAAAGAGGACGTGGCGGCCCTGTTCCCGCGACTGGCACAGGACAAGCGTGTGCGGGAGCTGGATTTTTTGCTGGGTATTGCCCAAGGGCGCTGGGGCATTCGCGGCGCGGTGAATGTGTACAACAACAGCGTAAAAAATGAGGATATCAGCTATGATGGCCTGTATAAGATGGCCGTAAACATGGGGGTGGGCCTAATATGAACATAAAGCTTTGGCTAACCTTTGCGGCGGGTGGCATGGCCGGGCTGATGCTGGCGGTGTGCATGGGCATACATACCGGACGGCCCGGCACAGTGGGTGGCGAGGCGCTTATCATTCCGCTGATGGTGCTGCTTATCTATGTGGGGTGGCAAGCCGGGCAGTTGGAGGCGGCTGCCCGGCCGCGGAAAGGACGGAGGCACAATGAAAAAGCGAGCCATTGATGCATGCGCACAGGTGCTGACGGCCCTGACGGTGGCGGCCGTACTGGTGGTGCTGGCATGTGTGGCCGGGCTGCTGGTGCTGGGCTGGCACACACTGATGAGCGTGCTGCACCTGCCCACCCCTGCCGCGCTTATCATCATCGGCGCAGTAAGCGCAGCGCTGACGGCTGCGGCGCTTTCCAACAAGTAACACGGGGCCAAGCGCCCCGCCTTAATGCAGCCCTGCCGGGAAGGCAGGCCGGTCCCAAGCCCGGAAGATGCAGAGGGAGGCGCAAAGGAGGTGCAAAATATGTGCAGTCAAGACTGTCTGCTGTATGGCGGGGCCTGCGGTATGACAGTATCGGGGCGGCCGCTGGTGCGGTGCGATGAGACACTTTTAATCGAAGAAACGGAGGGAAAGCAGGATGGCAAGGAAACGAGTGGCGAGTGAGCCGGTGCTGCGCGACTGGGCGGCAGTGGACGCCACGCTGCGCGACATACGCGAATGCAGGCACGCGCTGGTAGAGCTGGGCGTAGAAAAAGACCGGCGTATCGACGGCATCAAGGACGAATACACCCGCAATGCAACGCCCCTGCAGAACCGCATCAAGCGGCTGGAGAGCGACGTGAAGGACTATGTGGACGCGCACCGGGCCGAACTTTGCGGCAAAAGCCGTGTACTTACCTTTGGTACGGTGGGCTACCGGTTAAGCAGTAAGCTGGTGATAGCAAGCAGCAAGGTAGCGGAGGCCATTGCCGCCCTGAAGGCCATGGGCAAAGGCGAGTTGGTGCGCACGAGCGAGGCCCTTGACCGGCAGGCGCTGGCAAAGCAGCCCGCCGAGCTGCTGGAAAGCATTGGAGCCTATGTCAAACAAAGCGATGAGTTTTACTACGATGTTGAAGATGAGCCGGTAATGGAATAAGCAAGGAGGTGCCGCATGGGCGCATTGACAATCAAAAAAAATGAAACCCAGCACATCTATGCGCTGGCGGCCAGGCTGGGCATGGTGGAGCATGGCAGTCATGAGGACGCGCTGCACACGCTGGTGCAGGGGCTGACGGGCAAGGAATCCGTCAAGGAACTGACACCCGCCGAAGCACAGGCAGTGCTGGCAGAGTTGCGGCGGCGGAGTGCATGCGGGAAAGACCGCAAGCCCCGCGGCCCGCGCAAATACACCGAAGTGCCGGGCGGTGTGACGGCTGCACAGCAGAGGAAAATATGGTGGCTGATGTCTGAACTGGAACGGTGCGACATTGAACCGAACCCCGCCCCACTGCGCCAAAGGCTGTGCGGCATTATCCAACGGCAGATAGGTGTGACAGCCTTCCCGGCAGACCCCATGCGGTTTTTGCGCCGTGAGGACGGCAGCCGGCTTATTGATATTTTGAAAAATTACGCCGAAAACGCAGAGCGCAAATATCTGCACAGCGACAGATACCAGCGGGAGGCGATGCACCGATGAGGAACGAGTTGCTGGAGCTGCTGCAGCTGGAGGACCTGCAGGGCGAGGCATATGAACTGGCGGAACTGATTGGCATTGAGGCCTACCGTAAGCTGGTGGATCGATACGGCGGCACAGGGCGCATGTACATCCCGCAGGCGGATACGCTGGTTATTCCTCTGCGGGATGCCAAAATCCGTGAGGAATATGACGGGACGAATATCTATGCCCTGTGTAAAAAATGGGAGCTGAGCGAGGGTTATATCCGCAAGATAGTGGCGGAAAAAACCGAAGAACTGCGGCGCAGACCGCTGGAGGGGCAATGCTCATTTTTTGAGGAATAGCCGGAAAAATTTGCTCTAAAATATTTGTGGATTGCAACTAAAACGATAAGGTATGATGCCTATAGCAAATGCGGGCATCATGCCTTTTTTGTTTGGAGGAGCATATGGACGGGATGGTATTTGACGCAGGGACATGGTGGCTGATAACAATTTGCGTGACGGCGCTTATTACCCTTATCGGGGCTCTGGTGAGCAGGAGCGTTTTTAAGCAGTTGGACAAGAATGGCGCCGACATTAAGGATGTGCGGGAGAGTTATATCCCCCGCAAAGAACACAGCACCGATATGGAAAAAGTGCGCAGCGAAATGAAGGATATGCGCAAAGAAATGCGCTCTGAAATTACTGCCATTTCCGACAGCGTGAAAGACATCAAAGAAAACTGCATCCGGCGTGAGGAATTTTTGCAGAGCCAGCTGAAACTGGAGAACAAGCTGGACAAGCTGATGGACTACATCATGCGAGGGGGACGCTGAAATGAACGAGAACGACATGTTGAAAAAAGTGCGCGCCGGGGAACTGGCGGCGAATAATGGCACCATCATCCGCACGTTGGGGATGCTGGGGCTGGATTATCAATATCTGCGCCTGCGCGTGCTGCAGACTACGCTGGCAGACAGCATGGGGCGCGCGGCCATGTGCAGCGCCATCAACTATCTTGCCGACAGCGGGTATATCCTGGTGCGCACAGTGGATGAGCACACGCCCGCCAGTGTGTCGGACGCAGAGCCGGAGCTGCTGGAAATCAAGCTGTCCCCCGCGGGCACACGCATCCAGCGCGGCGTAGAAAAGGACCCGCTGATAGAACTTTAAGAGAGGAGGCGCAGGCGGAATGAGGAAGAAAAACAGGAGCCGCAGCAAAATATCCCGCCTGCCGCCGGAAATCCGCAACGCGGTGGACGAAATGGTGAAAGCGGCGGCTGATTTTACTTATGCGGACATTAAAGAGTATCTTGCCGGGCAGGGCGTGGATATCAGCATCAGCGCCATTGGGGCCTATGCGCAAAACCTGAGCGCAGACCTGGAGGCCATCCGGGTGGCACAGGAAAATTTTAAGGTTTTGGTGCGGGAAGCCGAAAAGGTGCCGGAACTGGAATACAGCGAGGTTATCAACCGCGTGGCGGCCCAGCGCATGCTGCAGGCCATTGTGGCAAAGCCGCAGGATGAGTGGGACGATGTAAGGCTCGACAAATTGTTAAAAGAAATGAACGGCATGACGCGTGCAGTGGCATATAAGCAGCGCATTGAGGTGCAAAACCGCAGCGACACAGAGGCCGCGCTGGCCGAGCTGAAGGCGGAATTTTTCTCGGCGCTGGGGGCCGAGCACCCGGAGCTGTACCGCCAGCTGGTGCAGGTGCTGGAAAAGCAGCAAAAGGAGGCTGCACTGTAATGGAGTGGTATGTGCTGCAGGTTATGACGGCCCACGAAAAAGATGTGTGCGGCGCACTGCGGCGCAAGGGTATAGAGGCGCGGGCACCGGAGGAAAAGGTGCTGCTGCGCCGCCGCGGCGCCTGGCACGAGGAGCAGCGCCTGCTGCTGCCAGGGTATGTATTTGTAGGTGTGGAATATAGCGCGGCGCTGTACCACATAGTAGCGCCCGTCCAGGGCGTTATTCGTTGGCTGGGGCTGGAGGCAGGCAGGCCGCAGGCGCTGGCCGAGGTAGACGTGGTGCGCTGGGGGCTGGCCTCGGCGGAGGTGCTGGGCCTTTCCACAGTGCTGTTTGCGCCGGGTGGCTGGCGTGTGACGGACGGGCCACTGCTACAGTTTGCAGGCCGTATTGTACATATGGATCGGCGCCAGCGCCGGGCCACCGTGCTGGCGGATATCCTAGGCACACAGCGCAGGTTGCGCTTCAGCATTATCGTGCAGGAGGCAACGACGCTATGAAAAAGCGCAGAACATTTCAGGCGCGGCGGCGTACGGCAGCGCGGAAAATTGCCGGGTGCAAGCTGATGCAGCCGCCGGAGCTGTGCCAAAAATGCAGCTGGGCAACCGGCGAGGGCGGGCGGAGGCTGTGCCCCTTCCCGACCTGTGTAGTACGCACGAAAGGATGGCCGCTAAGGCCGTAAATATAAAAAGGCTGTTTAAGCCGTACGCAAAACCGTTTTACTCCCGCGGGGTTGATTCGTCCCCCGCGGGGGTGGGCGGGGACATAACGCCATAAAAACCGGGCAGCAATGGCCGGGCGGCGAAGCGTACCCAGAGGGAAATGCAGAAGTGCAGCCGCGGGACATGCGGGTGTGCGTTTAAGCCCGGCAGAAAGCCCTTTAATAGCTTTTAAGAAATTTCGGACGGGAAAACGGCCAATAAAACGAAAAATGCCTTGCAGGCCCCAAAATGGGGCCTGTTTTTTGCAAGGAGAGGAGTGGGCATGGTGAGGACACGGACGGAAACCAGCCAGGCGCTGCTGGCAGCGGTACAGCAGACGCAAAACTACGATATTGTAAAAGACCTGAAAATGCTGCGTGACAGGTACACCAAGACCAGCAAGCGGGATTTTCTGGCCCTGCTGGGCGGGCTGATAGAAAAGTACAAGACAGGCGGCTTTGCCGAAATATACGACATGCTGATGCGTAAGGCCCGCGCCGGGGATATAGACGCCGTAAAAATGCTGCGGGATATCCAGGCAGAAAACGGCGCGGACGGCGGGGAGGTGCAGATAGTTGACGATATCCCGGCTAAGTGAGTGTATCTCCCCTGCCTTTTACGGCCTGCACCGCCAGCTGCAGGCGGGCGGCGTGGATGAAGTAGTGTGCAAGGGCGGGCGTGGCTCTACAAAATCAAGTTTTGTGAGCATAGAAATCATCCTCACCCTGCTGCAGCGCCCGGAGTGCCATGCAGTGGTGCTGCGCAAGGTGGCCAATACGATGCGCAACAGCGTGTATGCACAGATGCGGTGGGCCATTGGCGCGCTGGGGTTGATGGGCAAATTCCGCAGCACGGTATCGCCCATGGAAATCACCTACCTGCCCACAGGCCAGAAAATACTCTTTTTTGGCCTGGACAAGCCGGAAAAGCTTAAATCCATCAAGCTGCCACATGGCTACATCGGCATTGTATGGTTTGAGGAGGCGGACCAGTATGCAGGCGAGGCAGAGGTGCGCAGCGTCAAGCAGTCTACCCTGCGTGGCGGCGATTTTGCCCTTACCTTCCTGAGTTTTAACCCGCCTGCAGCATCAAAAAACTGGGCAAACCGGTATGCGCTGGAGGCACGGCGCGGTAAGCTGGTGCACCACAGCACCTACCTGACAACGCCGCGCGATTGGCTTGGCCCGCGCTTTTTTGCGGATGCAGAATATCTGAAGGAGACAAAACCGACCAAATACCGGCACGAATACCTGGGCGAGGCAGTGGGCAACGGCACGCAGGTGTTTGACAATATCAGGCTGGAACCCATCAGCCGGAAAAAGGTGCAGACGTTTGGCGAGACCATCAGCGGTGTGGACTGGGGCTGGTACCCCGACCCGTGGGCCTGGAACCGCACGGCATACGATGCGGCACGGCGCACGCTGTACATTTTCGAAGAACTGACGCGCAACAAACTCAATAACTTTGAGACGGCGGCACTGCTGAAAAAGCACATGCCTGCGGGCGAGCAGCTGATAGCGGACAGCGCCGAGCCCAAAAGCTGCGCCGATTACCGCGACCAGGGCCTGCGTTGCTTTGAGGCCGTGAAAGGGCCTGGCTCGCTTAACCAAAGCATGAAGTGGCTGCAGGGCCTGACGGCCATTGTGATAGACCCAGAGCGCTGCCCGGACACAGCGAAAGAATTTACAGAGTACGAATATGAGACAAACAAGGAAGGCGAAGCCATACAGGCGTATGTGGATGCGGACAACCACCACATCGATGCGGTGCGCTACGCGACAAACCGCATCTGGCTGCGTAAGGGGGCGTAACGAGTGAATAAGCTGAAGAAATGGCTGGCAGAGCAATATCTGCCCGCATACGCCCGGCAGAGCATGCTGGAGGAGCAGGCACGTCTGCAGCGCGAGCTGGCGGAGCTGCAGGAGCGGCACCGTACCCTGCGCGCCTATACAGAGGGGCTGGAGCATGCGCTGGCGGCCTTGCGCTGCCAGCATATCCATGTAGAGATAGGAGGCGGCACGGATGGCAATTATCAAGGCACTGTTTGACCGGAGCGTGAGCGGTGTTGCGGAGGCCTTCGGCGCGCCGGACATTGCCAGCGCAGAGATGCAGGAGGCTATCCGCAGCTGGATAGCGGAATACTTCCGCCGCACGCCCAGCCGGGGATCTGACCCATGCCAGCGTCTGCCCTACACCATCGTGCACAAGCTGGAAAAGGGCATGTTTGCGGAGTATGCAAGCGATATCCAGGACGCAGACAGCGGAAAGGGCGCGTGGATGGCGGAAAACCTGGCACAGCTGGACCGCGTGCGCGGCGAGGCCATGCAGTGGATGCTGATTAGCGGCGAGGCATGGCTAAAACCCGTGCCCTGCCAGCAGGCCGGCGGCGTGGTGTTCCGGCCGCGGCTTATCCGGCGCAACCAGGCGGTGGTGCTGGGCCGCGGGCCGGACGGTGCCGTTACAAGCATCGGCACCAGCGAGCAAACGGCCTGGGAAAACGCATTTTACGCATTATTGGAAACGCGAACGGTAGACGCCAGCGGCTACCTTACCATAAAAAACCGGCTGTACTGCAGCAAGGACAGCGGGCAGCTTGGCGCCCCCTGTGACCTGGGCACACTGCCGCAGTATAAAGGGCTGCCGGAAACGTTTGTGCTGCCGCGGCCTGTGGGCAGCGTGGGCCTTGTGCCCCTGCGCACGCCGCTGGCCAACTGCGTGGACGGCAGCATGGAGGCCATCAGCATCTACGAGCCCGCCATGGGACTGATACATAATATCAACCGCAACGAGGCGCTGCTCAACGATGAATACGAGCTGGGGCGGCACCGCATTGTGGCCCCCGCCGAGATGCTGCAAATAGCAGACCGCGAAGGCCATCGCCGCATGCTGAAGGATAACGTATTTGTCGGCGTGGAGGAATATCACGCCCAAGGTGCGGGCCTGACGGCATTTTCCCCGGCGCTGCGCCATGAGGCCTATGAGGCCCGCAAGCAAACCTATTTGAAAAGCATCGAAAACGTCATCGGAATGAAACGCGGGCTGCTCTCTGACGTGCAGGAAGTGGAGAAAACGGCGTATGAGATAGCCAGCACAGCCGGAGATTACAACCTGAGCCTGATAGATTTGCAGCATGTGTGGTTTGACGCCGTGCGGGAATACCTCACCCTGTGCGACACGCTGGGGCAGATGTACCGCTACTGCGATGGCACGGCATGGAATGTGCGCGAGCAACTGAGCATCAGCTGGGGCAACGGCATTTTGTATGACCCTGACAAAAACTGGAGCGAGATATTGCAGATGGTGCAGTATGAGATGCTGCGGCCGGAAATTGCCCTAGCGTGGAAGTATGACCTGCCCTGGGAAACGCCGGAGGACCTGGCCGCCATCCGTTCCAAATACATGCCGGAACTGGAGGACATTGCCCGCGAGGCACGAGAGAGGGCGATGTAAATGGACCGCAAAAAACAGCAGGAGGCGCTGGAGGCGCTGCGCAAAAAAGCGGCAGCTGTGGCGGAGCCCATCCACGAGATGTTGCTGCGCGATATTGTGCGGCGTGTGCGCGGAGCGGGCGGCATCACCAGCACGGCGGAGTACCAGATATATAGGGCCGAGCAGCTGGGGCTGGCAGAAAAGGAAATCAAACGCGCCATTGCCGAACAGCTTGCCCTGTCCGATGAGGCTATTGACCTGCTGTTTGAGGACATGGCCGACCTGACGGCGGAGTTTGAGGAAAACGCGCAGCTGCAGCAGCTGGTGGAGGCATACAGCATTGTATCGAGGCGCACGGCGGCAGAGGATTTTGAAAACCTGTGGGCGCCCGGCCCGGATAAAAAGCTGTACACCGTCAAAGAGGCATACGGCAAAATTATGGATTTCGCCTTTATGCAGACTGCCACGGGAGCTGCTGATTTTCAATCAGCAGTTCGGGCTTCGCTGAAGGAGCTTGTGCGTCGGGGCATCCGCGTCATCCCCCGCGAGGGCGGCGGCAGCATGCGCATTGAGGCCGCGGTGCGCCAATACATCGTCAACCGCATGGGCGAGATGCACAACGCTATCAGCAAAATGAACTATGATGCCATTGGGGCGGACGGCTGGGAGATAAGCGCGCACGCGGCCCCGGCACCGGACCATGCACCGTATCAGGGGCACCAGTACCCGGCTAAGGAGTATGAGCGCATCAACAACGGCCTGCGGCGCCGCTTTGGCTGGTGGGGGTGCATGCACACGGTATACCCCATCTTGCTGGGCATCAGCCCGCCCGCGTACAGCAGCGAGCAGCTGCAGCAATATCTGGACGACAACGAGGCAGGCGTGTGGTATCAGGGCAAGCACTACACACTGTACGAGGCCAAGGGGCGCAAGCGCGAGCTGGAGGGCCTGATAAGCTCGAAAAAGTATGACGTGATGGCGGCCGAGGGCGATGCCGAGTGGCTGCGGACGGAGCAGATACGCCTTGCCAATATCCGGCAGGAGTATAGCCGGTTTTGCAAGGCCACGGGGCAGACGCCGGAGCCGTGGCGCACCATGACGGCCGAGTATGGCCGCAGCCGTGCCAGCCGGGATGCCTGGGCGGCGCGAAAGCTGGGCATCCGGCCAAGCGGAGGAAACTACTCGCCAAAAATGCCCAGTGATGATATACTAAAAGCGGCAAAAAGTTTTGCCACGCCGGAGCAGATGCAGGCAGCGGCCACGCTAGCCAATGTCGGATTGGACAAGTACACGAAGAAGCCAAGTGCCTGGAACGGACGTATCAATACACTGACGCATGATAAAAATGTTGGTGAAGCCGGATGGAACCGGGAAATCTATTTGCGGGATAATGCTGGTATTGATACTGTGCTTCATGAACTTCTTCACATGAGGTCTGCTATTCAGCATTCCCATACTGTCTATTCACAGAGCAAGAAAATCGAAGAAGGTGTGGTGCAGCTTCTTACAGAGGAAATCTGCAAGGATAACAGCATTCCCTATAGTCGCCCGTATAGAAGAGAAGTTGACTTGCTGCGGGCAATCAACAATTTCACCGGCATGTACGAAACGGACTTGGCTTTTGCACAGGCATTGTTTGAGGTGGAACTTCCAAAACGATATGACTGGCTGGTTGAGCGTGTGGATGATTATATTGCAGCGCATGAAATTGAGCCGCATGAAAAAGAGGCTCTTAGAAAAGCAGTGTATAACCTGTGGGGGTGAGCTGATTTGACAGATAAGGCAAAGAAGCAGCTGGAAGATTACCGCACAATGATTTTGGATGGAAAGCGCGGTGTGCCGGATGAAGAAGAACAACAGGCGGTACAGGACCTTGTGGCAATTCTTCAGAGAGAAAAGCCCGTGCTGAGCAAAGAACAGCGAAACCGTGCCCTTGACCGACATTTTTCACGCCCTTCCCTGACAGAGGATGAATGGCTGGAACTGGAAAGCGGGGTACACCAGTTTATTGAAAGAGAAGGAATCACCGCAGAGGAATTAGGAGACTTTGCCCTCGATGCGGGTGAAACACTTGCTATGATGTGCAACAATATCCGTATCCGCAAGGCAGAGCAATCCTAAAAGTGATAATTTTGATAAAAGGGGCCTTTCGAGGCCCTTTTTATATTGCCTTTGAAGCCGGCTTAAAGCCCGTTTCAAGGGCATTTTTAAATTGATACCGCTGGCCCGGCGGACAAGAAAACGGGTGCCGCAAAACCGGGACTGGCCGGATAAAAAGGACAGCGGCAAAACAAGCCACTATAAAACGAAAGGAGCAACACAACAAATGGCACTGGATTTTTTGAAGGGCATCCTTGGCGACGCCTACACCGAGGATATCGACGCCCGCGTGAGCGCCGAAATCGGAAAGGCCTTTGTGGCAAAGGGCGATTTCGACGCCAAAAACACCGAACTGAAGGCGGCCAAGGCGCAGCTGGCCGAGGCAAATAAGACCATCGAGGGCCTGCAGGCCACGGACAAGGACATTGAGGCGGTGCGCAAAGAGGCAACGGACTACAAGGCCCGCGCCGAGCAGGCGGAAAAGGACGCCGCGGCGCAGCTGGAGGACTACAAGTTTAACGCCTGGTTTGACGGCCTTGCCGCGCAGCACAAGGCGCGCAATGCGGCGGTGATACGCACGCTGGCGGGCGAGGAACGCATGCAGGCACTGCGTGCCAGCGCAAACCGCGACGCGGACGCCAAGGCCCTGTTTGAGGAGCTGGAAAAGGATGCGGCCTATGCCTTTGACACTACCCCGCCCCCGCCTCCGTATGCCGCAGGCACCGGCAGCGGCAACATGCTGCAAGCCGCGACGGACGGCGTGGAAAAGGCTTTTGCCACAATGAATCCCAACTTGAAGCTGTAAGCAGAGAAAGGAGAACAACTATATGGCACACACTGCACAGGAGCGTTATGCAAAGCTGGTAGACGCCAAGCTGCGCAATACGCTTGTGACAAAGGATAACCTGATTTTTAACAACCGCTATGAGGGTGACCCGAAGGCGGGTAAGGTGAAAATCCCCGTGCGCGACACGGAGGTGGAGGTTAAAGACTACGACAAGGCCAACGGTGTTGATGCTTCCGAGGGCAACACAACCTACCTTGACCTCGATATCGACCACGACAAGGCAGTAAATGAAATCATCGACGGCTTTGACGCCGCCAGCGTGCCGGACGGCATTGTAGCGGAGCGATTGGACAGCGCCGGGTATTCGATGGGTCTCGCAATGGACAAAGTTTCTATGGACGCCTTGCAGGCACCCACAGACGCCAACATCAGCGCCACCAAGACGGCCATCACGGCCTCCACCGCCTATAAGGAGGCTCTGGCCGCCAAGCGTGTGCTGAGCCGTGCTGGGGTGCCCAACGAGGGACGCTGGATGATTGCAAGCCCCGAATATCTGGAACTGTTGCTGCAGGACCCCTTGTTTGTGAAACAGGGTGACCTTTCGCAGGAACTGGTGCAGGCGGGCGCCGTGGGTAAAATTGCGGGCTTTACAGTGTTTGAGAGCAACAACATGGACTTTGAGAGCACCACCCGCGTGGCGAGCAAAAAGACGACCACAGAATTTATTTGCGGGCACCCGAACTGGTGCCACCGCGTACAGGAGTGGCAGGTGCCTGTGCATGTGCAGGATTTGTCCGGCTCAGGTAAATATATCGGCGCCAGCGCAGTGCAGGGCCGCAAGGTGTACGGCATCAAGGTGTCCAAGCCCAAAACGCTGTACATCAAGCGCGTGGAAACTGCTGTAAGCGGCTAAGACGGGAGGTGGCGGCCGTGTATGCGGACTATGACTTTTACCACAATGAATATCACGGCACACTGTCCGAAGCAGAGTTTGAGCAGTGGGCCACCAAGGCCAGCCTGCAGATAGACCGCATCACCACCGGCCGCGCAGCCAGCGCCCCCACCTGTATGGAGAGGGCGCTGGCATTATGCTGCTGTGCGCTGGCCGAGCAGCTGCAGGCGTGGGATGCACAGGATGAACAGACGCATGGTGGCACGGTGGCGTCAGAAAATGTGGACGGTTACAGTGTGAGCTACCGCAGCGAAGGTGAGGCAACGTCGCGGACAGCTGGCCGAAAACATGAGCTGCATAATATTTGCGCCGACTATCTTACCTACCCCATCAACCTGATGTATACGGGGGTATGGTGAGATGAGTGGTGTGCGAAATGCCGATGTTACTCTGTATCACCACACCTGGGATGCCGCGCAGCACAAGGATGTGTGGACGCGCACGCAGTACCACGGCGTGAGCTGGCACGGGGGCCGGGCGGTAACGCCGGGAACAAGCGGTGACACTGCCGCGGACAGCTACGTTGTGCGCATCTATGGCCGCGCTGAGGTGGCAGCCGTGCCGGGCGATATCGTTGTCAAGGGGCTTGTGGCGGATGATATCACCGGCGCAAGCCAGCTGACACAAAAATATGCAGAGAGCTGGCGCGTAACCAGCGTGCGGGATAACCGGCGCGGCGGCCTGCCGCACTGGCGCATCGAGGGGGCCTGAACATGGCGCTGCTTACCATCACCACCCCGCGCGGAGCCGTTGTGCAGCGCAAAACCGCGGGCGGAAAGATTACGGCACAGCTGCAGTGGAACCCATCTTTCGGGCGTGAGCGCACAAAGCAGCTGCGAGGCGTGCAAGCGTTTGTGGACAGCGAAGTCATCCGCCTGATGGAGCCGTATACGCCGCATCAAAGCGGCATGCTGATAAAATCGGCCACGCTGGGCACGGTGATAGGCACCGGTGAGATAAGCCAGATTGCCCCCTATGCGCGCTGGCAGTATTACCGCACGGACATTACCCGCACCTATGACCCAAGGCGCGGCGCCAAATGGTTTGAGCGCATGAAAGTAGACCATAAAGGCTATATCCTGAAAGGTGCGGCCGAGAAAGCTGGTGCAAGGTATGTATGAGACCATCATTGAGGCCCTGCAGGCATACCTGCAGGGCTGCCCCCTGCTGGCAGGCGCGAAGCTCAACGTGGATTTTCTGCCCGACCGCCCGCTGGAGTACATGATAAGCCCATCGCCTGTGGATGAGGTGCTGAAGGCATATGTGCATGGCGCCTCGCAGCGGCAATATGTGTTTGTGCTGGCGTCGAAGTCGCCCATAGACGGCGACACGGCGCAGGCCATGGAAAACAGCGGCTTTTTCGAGCGGCTGGCTGCCTGGATGGAGGAGCAGACACGGCGGCGCAGCTTCCCTGCCCTGCCGGGCAACAGGCAGGTGCAGTGCATCGAGGCAATGAGCACAGGCTACCTGATGAGCAGCACAGGCACCGAGGGGCAATACCAGATACAATGCAGATTGATTTATTACCAAAGGAGGAAATGACATGAAACTATCTGAACTGATGCAGGAAGTGACTGTCACGCCGGACTATGCAGGCATTGTGACCGCCGATGATTTCGTGCTGGCCATCGGCCTGGCCGGCGATGAGACGGGGCCGGATGACTACCTGGTGGCGCAGGAGGGCATCACAGAGCATTCTGGCACTATGACAGCACAGACAGCTGAAAGTAACTATATCCGCAGCGGCGCCCAGAACACCAAAACAGGCACCACGCGCGCGTTTAACCTGACGGGCGACCGCTTCTGCGGCGACGCTTTCCAGGACGCGCTGCTTGCCCATGCCATCAAGTACGGCACCGGGCAGGCGGTAATCAAGCCGTATGTCTATTTCAACATGCTCAACGGCAAAGGCGAGCAAGGGAGCATCAGTATCGTCATTGATGAGGACCCCAACGGCGCAGCCGGGGCTAATGCAGGCTTTAAGGCTACATTGACGGCCAAAGGTACGCCAAAGGAATACACCTATACAAAGACTGTTCAGGAATCTCTGCAGACAGCAGCAGCCAAGAGTACTGCGCAAAAAACAACCTGACAAAGCGGCCCCGCATGGGGCCGCTTTTCTTTCAAGTAAAAGGAGCGATGAAGCATGCTGAACGTAATGGGCCACGAGCTGGATTTTGACATTACCGCCCCGGACGACCTGGACCGCTACCTGCGCTGCGGCGAGGAAATGAGCGCGCGTGCGGCTGAGGCCCCGCCAATGCCGGAGACAGTGACAACGCCGGAGCATCTGCGCGCGTACACGGAATGGTGCCGGGCGTACTGCAAAATCTGCACGGACTGGATTGACGCGGTGTTTGGCGAGGGTATTGCTAACAAGCTGCTGGGGCCGAAAACGAGCGTTGCCAAAATTTTGGATGTATGTGACGCCATCCAGGCCGCAGCCACCAAACAAGGCGAGATGGTAGGGCTGCACATCAAAAAGTTTACACCGAACCGCGCCACCCGCCGGGCGCAGAGGAAAAGAAAATGAACATCCTGCTGGAGGAGGGCCTGCCGGAGGAGATAGACGGTATCCCTATCTCGCCCGATTACCGCAACATGGTGCGCTTTGAACTGCTGCTGCAGGAAAAGGATATGCCGGAGGCGGAACGGCTGTACCTGGGGCTTACCCAGCTGTGGCCGGAGATACCGCAGGATGTGGATTATGCTATCCGTAAGCTGATGTGGTTTTACGGCTGCGGGCGCCCGGAGCCGGAGAAAAAAGGCGGTCCTGCGCGGGAGGCCCCGCGCGCCTATGATTTTGAACAGGATGCTGAGATGATCTACGCTGGCTTTTATGCGGCTTATGGGATAAGCCTGACCACGGTGGATTTTCTGCATTGGTGGGAGTTCATGTCGTTATTAATGGGCTTGCCGGACACCACGCAGATGGGCCGCATCATGTACTACCGCACGGTGGATCTATCACAAGTAAAAGATAAATACCAACGCGGTTTTTTGGAGGAGCAGAAAAAGCACTGGGCGCTGGACCCGCTGCTATCTTCCCCGCGCCGCACGGCGCAGGAAATTGAGCAGGCCACGCTGGAGCGCGCGCGGCGGCGCAGTGCGGAGGTGCGCCGGATGATGGAGCAGCGTTGAGAGGAGGATGACCGATGGCATACGATGGCAAGCTGCTATTTGACACAGGTATCAACACGGAGGGCTTCCAGCGGGATGCCAGCCGGCTTTCTGACATCGTGGGAGGCATGGGTGTTTTTAAACTCTTTGAAAAGGGCTTTCAAATGGTGGCTAACAGTGTGGATAAAGCGCTGGGCCGCATTGACACGATGGAGCAATTTGACCGGGTCATGACAACCATAACGGGCGATGTAGGCGTCACAAATGCCGCGCTGGAGGAAACAAATGAAATCGTCAAGGGCACGGCCTACGGCCTGGATGTGGCCAGCCGCAGCGTACAGAACTTTGTGAGCCGCGGCATGGAGGTGCAGGGCGCCACAGAAACCGTGCGCGCCTGGGGTGATGCCGTGGCCTTTTACGGTGACGGCAGCAACGCCACCTTTGCCAGCGTGACAGACGCCCTGAGCAAGATGCAGACCAAGGGAACCGTAACGATGGAGCACATGGAGATGCTACTGAATGCGGGTATTCCGGCCATTGAGATATATGCGGACGCCATGGGCATGACGGCCACCGAGGTAACAGAGGCCATGTCTGCAGGCGAGATAAGCGCAAGCGGGTTTATCACCACTATGAACAGCGCTATCACAAACGGCACATCTAAATTTCCAAGCCTTACCGGCGCGGCAAAAGAAGCAGGCGCCAGCTGGAGTGCGAGCTTTGATAACATGGGCGCGGCTATTGCCCGCGGCGTGCAGAGTATCATAACTTCCATCGATGAGACACAGGAGGCGCTGGGCCGCCCCACAATGCGGGATGCCATTGCAAAATTCGGTTCCATGTTCGAGACTGCATTGAAAGGAATTGCTACAGTGATTCCGCCTGTATTGGAAAATATTGATCTGCTGGCTATCGGTGTGGGTGGGCTGTGGGCTGTGATGAAGGCGTACACCATCATTGGCACAGTAAGTACAGCATATAAAGGCCTCAATGCAGTAATCACCGCCACCAAGGCAACGATGGCGGCATCGCAGGCCCTTGTAATGATGGATGCCACCTCGCACACATTGCTGACGGCTGCACTGGCCAGCGAGGCCACGGCCGAAAAGGTGCGTGCTGCCGCCAAGGCCAAGGGCATGACAATTGATGCAGCAGGCAACCTTATCACCTCCGCAGGCACAGCGGCGACAGCTGCCGAGACTGCGGCGGTGCTGGCCAGCAGTGGCGCCCTGACGGCTAAAACCGTTGTAGTGGGGCTGCTTTCCGGCGGTATCAGCATTGTAACGGCTGCACAGTGGGCCTGGAATGCCGCCATGGCGGCCAACCCTATCGGAGCGATGGTGGCGCTTGTTATCGGGGCGGCTGCAGCTATCGCGGCACTGGGTGTGGCCCTGTATAAAATGATTAACCAGGAGACGGAGGCTTATAAAGAGCAATCGGCAGCAGTGGATGAGTTGACAACTGCCACGGATGACCTGATAAGCAGCCAGGAATCCAGTGCAAAAAGCTATGCAGATACCGCAAAATCCATCAAAACGGAGGGCGAGGCCGCCCGGCAGCTTATCAGCCAGATAGATACCCTGGCCAACAAGGAAAACCGCACGGCCGCCGAAAAGGCACAGCTTGCCACCTATGTGGAGCAGCTCAATGCGGCCTATGATGGCCTGAACCTTGCCTACGACGAGGAAAACGACCTGCTCAGCATGAACACGGAACAGGTGGCCGAGTATATCAGCGCCAAACAGACGATGGAGGAATCCAACGCCCTGATAGAGCGGCAAAACCAGTTGTATCAGGAAGAAATAAGCCTGCAGGAAAATATACAGGAAATCGAAGCCAAACAGGCGGAGCTGGATGCCCAGTTGGAAGAACGCGTCATCAAGCAGAGTGAATACAACGAGCTGATGGAGGAGCTTAGTGCGTCACAGGAAGAAGCGCACGAGCGTGAAAAGGAAATTGCTGCAGAAAAGGCTGAGATGGAGGCCCAGCTGATGGAGCTGGATACAGAACATGCAAGCCAGATTGTGGAAAACGCGGAAGCGGTGGCCAGCCGCAGAAGAGGAAGAAATGCAGCGCCGCACAGATGCCTTGGCGGCCTATACCGAGGCAGCTACGAATATGTTTGACCGCATTGATACAGAGAGTGAACTAAGTGTCAATGACATGATAGCCAATCTGGAGCATAACCAGGCAGCCGTGGCCCAGTGGGCGGATAACCTTGTGCTGCTGGGTGAGCGCGGGCTGAACCAGGGCCTGCTGCAGCAGCTTCGGGACGCCGGGCCGGAAGCCGCGGGCAACGTTGCCGCGCTGGCCAGCGCCACAGACGAGCAGCTGGCCCATCTGAGCGAGGTGTTTGCCAATGGCGGCGAGGTAGCTGTGCAGGCCCTCATGGCCGAGCTTGGCCTGCCGGATGTGGCGGCAGCCGGTACTGACATGGTGGACGATGTGGCAAATGGTGTAAGCACCAACAAGAGCCTGGAAACGGCCACAGTGCAGATGATTCAAAAAGCTAAGACGGCCGCGAGCAATCAGGTGACGGCCTCCAACTTTGGCACCATCGGCACGCAGATGATTAATGGCATCATTCAGGCCATCAACAACGGCAGTTCGGCGCTGGTTGCGGCCATGGTTAATGCGGCGGTATTGGCTTATAATGCCACAAAATCCAGACTGCAAATAAACTCGCCGTCCCGTTTGTTTGAGATGATGATTGGCCTTATGACGATGCGGGGCTGGACGCGCGGCGTGGCACGTGGCACACCAGAGCTGCTGCGGCAGATGCACCAGACCACAAGGGCCATGATTGAGACGGCTGCAGATGGCACGACATGGCGCGAGCAGGCCGCGCAGACCATTTCCGCCATGCGGGCAGGCGTGGCGGCCAACAGCATGCGGTTTGCCTATGCGGGAGCCGCAAGCGGTGGTGTAGCAGACGTGATAGATGCTGCTCATACCGAGCAGCACACGCAAAACATCTACTTTATGGAGCCGATGCAGGCGCCGGACGAGATAGCCCGCGCGCTGCGTATTGAGCAGACACATGGATTGGCAGGTGACCGCAATGGATGAGGCAGTGGTGGCCCGCTTTGTGCGGGATGACGGCGCCGAGCTGGTTGCAGATGAGACCGATTGGGGCCTCACAAAAATAGAGGGCGCTGACGCGCCTAAGCTGCAAATTTTTACCGAGGACAACGCTGTGGGCGACGGCAGCACCGTCACGGGCAAAAAGGTATCGGAGCGCGACCTGCAGATAGAGGCGGAGGTAATGGACGCCGCCCAAAACGACGCCCTGCGCTGGCGCGCTACGGAGTTTTTTAACCCTAAGCGCACCTACAAGGTTTACCTGACGTATATGGGGCGCACGCGATGGATAGAGGGCGAGCTGTCGGCTTTTAAAGCGCCCACAGGGTACATCCACGACAAGCAGAGTTTCTCAGCCTATTTTCTCTGTCCTAATCCTTACTGGCAGAGCGTGGATGATTTTGGGCAGGATATCGCCTCCGAGACAGCGCGCTGGGGGTTCCCTTATATGGACAATCCCGATTACGGCGTGCTGGTGTCGTATTACAACTACGACCGCAAGGTGGTTTTCCAGTATCCGGGCGATGTGCCTGCATATCCCAGCGCGATACTACAGGCAGAGGGCCAGGTAACAAACCCCAAGCTCATCAAGGATGACGCCTATATCCGCATCCTGGACACCATGGAGGCGGGCGATGTGATTGAGATTGTATTTTTTCCATATGTCCGTGTGCGCAAAAACGGAGAAAACATTCTCAACAAGGTGGACCGCACCAGCAATTTTGCAGGCATGCAGATGCAGCCTGGCATCAATACCGTGAGCTATGCGGCAGACTTTGGTGACAACAGCCTGCACGTTATTTTGCGGTATAACAACCAATATCTGGGGGTGTGAGTTGTGCAGCTATTGGGGCTTGATAAAGACTTCCAGCCGGTGGGCTACCTGCAGTATTTCAACCTGCAGTGGACGCGCGAGTATTACGAGATAGGACAATTTTCGGTCAAGGTGGACCCGGCGAGTTACTCTCCCGATATGGCGTATGTCTATACGCCGGAGCGCCCGGAAGCAGGTGTCGTGCAAAAAGTGGAGATGCAGGAAACCGTAAAGGGGAGGTCCATCCAGATATCGGGCTACTTTCTGGAAGCCCTGCTCAATGACAAGGTGGTATGGCCTACCTATTATGCCACCGGGGATATCCCTGCCGCGGTAACGGGCATGCTGCAGCAGTACAAAGATGACA
>OGRJ01001042.1_pt1 | contig 24577 bp, 21 predicted proteins | sample 1553411 | NCBI WGS metagenome assembly OGRJ01 (sample SAMEA2580084, study PRJEB22360) | human gut metagenome | biome: human gut; feature: human-associated habitat; material: faeces | place: Denmark | collected 2008/2010
TGGATTTGCTGAACTGCCTGTTCCAGAAGCGCGCTCTGCCTTTGGAAATAGCGAAGAAGCACGCCCCAGAGACAGCCGCCCAGAAGCAGAAAAACCAACAGTAATGCGAAAGAGAATGCGTGCGTCGTATGCCATACGATGCCCTGCGTGAGAGCCAATGCCACCGCCCAGACCGCCAGCACTGTCCGGAACAAAATCCGGATTTCCCGGTTTGCGAATACTTTCATACGGCACCTTTACCCATTCCATTTATAGCCCATGCCGCGGACAGTCAGCAGCATCTGCGGTTTGCCGGGGTCGTCCTCAATCTTCATCCGCAGCCGCCGGATATACACTGTTAAGGCACTGCTGTCAATGTAATCCCCATCGCAGTCCCACAGTGCATCCAGAATTTGTTCCTTGGATAGCACGGCATTCGGATGCTGCATAAAGAAGCAGAGCAGCTTGTACTCTGCGCCGGTCAGTTCCAGCAAGATTCCGTTTTTGTATGCCTGTCCCTGCAACAATCGGACGGTGATGCCATTGGATTCCAGCACTGTGTCTCTTGTGCTGGACGCATTTGCACGGCGAAGCAGTGCATTGACCCGCGACAACAGGACACCCAGCTTGAACGGCTTGGTCAGGTAATCATCCCCGCCCATATCCAGTCCCATGATGATGTTCATTTCCTCATCCGAAGCGGTCAGAAACAGAATCGGCACGTTGGATGTGCGCCGCACCTTCTGGCAGAAATCGAAGCCAGAGCCATCCGGCAGGGAAACATCCAGCACCAGCAGGTCATATTTTCTGTCTGACCACAGCACCTCGGCTTCTGCCAGCGTCCGGGCTGTATCCAGTGCAAAGCCCTGTTTCTTGAATGCAAAGGTCAGCCCACTGATCAGGCTCAGGTCATCTTCCAAAAGGAACAGTTTTCTCATGATTCCCTCTCTTTTCTGCGTTTTATGTATCCTACAGGTTCAAAAGCATTATAAGTTTTTTCTGCGAACATTACAATGTGCGAAACGGAAATTGTTTCTTGCTGTGTGTTAAATATAAGTCCTACTATCACTGCTTTACTGCAATAAAATTTGTAAAACCATCTTGACGCTCGCCGTAATCCATGATACCCTTTATCGCAAATCCCACCGAGCTTGTCGGGGCAACGCCCCTCCATCTTGCTGCGCAAGACCGCTCTGCCGCTTAAAAGCCCCACTGGGGCTTTCATTGCTACGCAAACGCGGTCTTGTAGAAAAGTACAGAACGGCGAGGATTTATTCCCCATGAAGATTTTTACCGCCCCGCAACACACCCGATTCATTTTGCCGCCGATTCACCCGACAAAATCATCGCTGCGCTGCGTGGGCGGTATTTTTCTTTTACGGGAGCTGCACATTGAAAATTTCATGAGCCGACCGGACGTGATACCGACTTTTTGTCAACGCCGCTGCAAAACAGGGGCAGGAACTTCGTTCGGAGCAAACGGTAACCCCATTACATGAGCAGCACCACCTCTACTTATTTTTTGCGTCTTAACAATTCGGAAACATTTGTTGAAAATGCGTTTTGAGCGCAGCGGTAGAGGGCAAGAACCGTCCCGTGGCCACAAATTTTCAATTCTTGAAAATGTTGTGCTCCACCGGGACTTCACATCTGCAACTCTTGCGAGTTTTGATGTGATCTTGTTGGGGCGTACCTGCCCCAAACCCTGCTCATATTCGCACCTTGCGGTGCGAAAGAACGGCGTGTCGTGCTTACATAGCTCCACCGAGGAGCTAGCGAAACGACAGGAGGTTCAATGAACAAAACGAATGTCAAAACGAAACCCAGCACGACCCACCGCCACGACACGCCGAACAACAAAACGCACATCATCAAGTTCCGTGTGACGGAAACTGAAAAGATGGAACTCCAATGCACAGCAAAACTCCTTCATCTCTCCCTGTCCACCCTCATCCGCCGTGCGCTGCACAATGCGAAGATCGAGCGCACCGTTGTCGTTGCCGGCGGCGGAGAAGAAACCCTGACTGCCGTTTCCACTCTGCTTGCCCAGTGCAGCAGGGTGGGCGGCAACCTGAACCAACTCGCACGACACTTCAACTCCGGCGGAGCAGACACCGAACAGCTCCGGGCGAAACTTCTGGACGAACTTGCAGACCTGACTGCCTTCCGGCTCAACGCCGAGAAAGTTCTGGGTAAACTGTATGGCAACGCTGAAGCATATCGCCTCTAAAAATTCGGACTACTCTGCCGCTGAGACCTATCTGGTTTACCAGCACGATGAATTTTCCGGCAAGAAAATTCTGGATGAACAGAGCAGACCCAAGCTGCGGGAATCGTACATTCTGGACACCCTTGAATGCGGCGAAGCCTCGTTTGCAACGGCCTGTCTGCTGGCAAATCGGAAGTACGACAAGAACAACAACCCGGATGATATCAAGAGCCACCAGTATATCATCAGCTTCGACCCACGGGATGCAGTCGAAAATGGACTGACGATGGAAAAGGCACAGGCCCTCGGCCTGAACTTCTGCAAAGAGAACTTTCCAGGTCATCCTGCTATCGTCTGCACCCACCCGGACGGGCACAACCATTCGGGTAACATCCATGTCCACATCGTGATCGGCAGCGTCCGGACACGAGAAGTGGAGCGCAAGCCCTATATGCAGAAGCCCCGTGACTGGCGTGAGGGCATGAAGCATTCCAGCACAGCCATGACCATGCGGCATTTGCGTGTCGCAGTCATGGAAATGTGTCAGGATGCCAAGCTGTACCAGATCGACCTGCTCAGCTCGAAAAAGCGTGTGAGCGAGCGTGAATACTGGATGAAACGGCGCAGTCAAATGAAACTCGACCGTGAAAACGCTGCCCTGCTTGCCGCCGGACAGCAGCCCACACAAACGGAGTTTGAAACCGCAAAGGAGACTTTGCGGAAACAGATCTCGGATGTGCTGGACAATGCAGTGAGCTTTGAAGATTTCTCGGACAGGCTCTTGCAGCGGTACGGCATCACGGTCAAGGAAAGCCGTGGGCGGCTCAGCTACCTGCCAGCCGGAAGAAAGAAGTTTATCCGGGCACACAGCCTCGGTGACAAGTTTGAGAAAGAACTCGTGCTTGCCACCTTGAAAGAAAATGCCAAGAGCCCGCCCATTATCCTCCACAGCAATCTTGAGGAAGAACCCGACCGAATCAAGAAGCTGGTGGACATTCAGGCGAAGCTGAAGCAGGGCAAGGGCATCGGCTATGAGCGTTGGGCGAAGAAGCACAACCTCAAAGCCATGGCACAGACCTTGATTCTTTTAGAAGAAAAGGGCTTGACCGATGAGGACGCACTCAACCAGAGAATCGCAGAGCTTGACACCAAGTTCCATGAATCGCTGGCCGTAGTGAAAGACCTCGAAACCCGCATGGCAGACAATCAGAAGCTGCGCAGCCACGCTGCTGACTACAAGCAGTACCGACCGCTTGCACAGAAGCTGAAAACTGTCAAACACCCAGCAGTCTTTGAAGAACAGCATCGTGCAGAGCTGACAGCATACCGGGCGGCAGCAGCCTATCTCAAGGCAAACAACATCACCAGCCTGTCCAGTCCGAACAAGCTGGAAGCGGAATACTGCGCTCTTGCTTCTGAAAAGGCCCAGTTCTATGAGCAGTACAGGGAAGCCAAGTCTGAACTGCTCAAGCTGAAAGATGCAAAACAGAATGTTGCCCTGTTCTTCCGGGAGGAAAAGCAGACGCAACATCATGAGAGAGAAGGAGTGTGCGTATGATCAATCTGAAAATCGACCCGGAGTTCCAGAATCAGATCCCACCGCTGACGGACGATGAGTACAAGCAGCTTGAAGAAAATATCCTCAAGGAAGGCAAGCTTCTCTCTCCTTTGATCGTTTGGAACAACACCCTTGTTGACGGACACAACCGTTATGCCATCCTCCAGAAGCACCCGGAGATTTGCTTTTCCACCATGCCGCTCCGATTTGAAAGCAGAGAAGAAGTCCTCGCATGGATCTGCAAGAATCAGTTGGGGCGGCGTAACCTCACCCCGGAGCAGAAGCTGTTCCTCATCGGGAAGCAATATGAAGCGGAAAAATCCTCTCATGGCGAAGCCCGCAAAGAATCGCATGATGAAAATGGCCGATTTCACCGGAGTTCTCAAACTGATAACTCCGGTGAAGCCATGAAAACCTGCGAACGAATCGCAGAGGAAAATGGTGTAAGCAAGGCAACTGTACTTCGCGCATCGAAGTACATGAAAGGTGTTGAAATTGCTGAATCCCTGATTCCCGGTATGCGGGAGAAGATTCTGAACAAACAGGTAAAAGTCAGCAAGTCTGATATGCACCGCCTTGCACGAGCCAACTATGATGCCCGCGCACAGACCTTGCAGGAAATCCTGCACCCGGAACTGAAAGTTGAACCGAAACCGGATGCCGATGGCATCATCCGGGAACCGGGAAAGGCACCTGTAATGCCGTTTCAGAAAATCGAATCGGTCTATGACAGCGATGCTTACCCGGAAGAAGTGCGGCATGATTATGTCGCACTGGAACACGTTACAACACGTTTCCGCACAGAGTTTGACTATCTTCTGAGAACTATGCCAGACACAGCACAGCGAGAAGTCATTCTCGAAATCATCCACAAGCACAAGGAGTACCTTGCTTCTCTGGAATCTGCGCTCGCAGAGGATGAGCAGACAGCATAACAACAGGCACATTGTATGCTGTCAACAGAAGTCCAAAGGAGTGTGCGTTTGAACAAAAAGAAAAAGTCCACAAATATTTCCCCTTACCCCGATGAAGCCATCGAACGTCTGGCACGGGCATTTTACCCGGCGATCCTTGCCTGCTGGAACAGCGAGGAAGGTCAACGGGAGTTTGCCGCATGGCAGGCGGAGCAGGCTCATATTGCAACCAAAGAAAAACAGGAAGTTCCCACTAGCAGAGTTCCCATAAAACAGTATTTGCAAAAGTTCCCTAAATGGGGAAGATTTGGCGTGACTCCGGTCACGCCTTTTCTTTTGCTTCCAGTTCATCCAGAGGGATATACCCCAGCCCATCATACTTAATATGGATGTGCTGCACCCGCTTTCCGCTGGACTTATCCGGGGCATCCACATAGATGGCCGACACCAGTTCACGGAGAGCATAAGGGGTGAGTTCTTCAATATGAACGTACTTGTGCGCTTTCTGGACGAACTTCTCAATATTCTCGATCTGCTGTTCCTGTACTTCGATTTCCTGCTGGATAGAGCGTGCTTCCTCTTCCAGATGCTTCTGTTCGGCATCGTAGCTCTGGCTCATCATGTCAAAACGTTCATCGCTCAGCTTTCCGCTGGCGTTATCCTCGTAGATTTTCACGAACAGCCGTTTGAGGTCTGCAATCCGCTTCTCATTCCGGGCAAGCTGCTTCTTCAGGACGGTCAGCTTTTCGGTGCTTTCCACCCGAAGCTGCTCCTCCATGACCTTGCGGAAGTAGTCTTCATGACGGAGAATGTAGTCCGTCACCCGCTGAACATGACTCAGTACACGTCCTTCCAGAACCTTTACTCGGATGAAGTGTCCCTTGCACTTGCTCCCGTTCTTCTTGTGCAGAGAGCAATCAAAGAAGTCTTGACTGAAGTCCCTGTTGTTGGACGAACCATATTGCATCTTGGAACCGCAGTCAGCGCAGTAGACCATACCGGAGAAAATGCTGCTCTTGCCTGTCCGGGTCATGCGGTGACGCTGGTTGCGAATCTCCTGAACCTTTTCAAACACAGCATCGTCAATAATGCGCTCATGTGTATCCGGGAAGATAGCCTGATTTTCCACAGGATTCAAATGTCTCTTTTTATCCCAGATAGAGTTAGTATAGGTCTTGAAGTTGACTGTGCAGCCAGTGTACTCCCGGCGTTCCAGAATCAAACTTACTGCTCTTTTATCCCAGCGGTAAGGGTCTTCCGGGGCAGGTGCGTTTGTACTCCGGCCATGGCTCAGCTTGTAGGCGGTGGGAGTCAGAACTTTGTCCACCCACAGTTGGTTTGCAATTTGGGTCGGGCCACGTCCCTCCATGCACATGGAGAAGATGCGCTTCACAATCGCAGCCGCTTCCGGGTCAACAAGCCAATGCTTCGGGTTTTCCGGGTCTTTTACATAGCCGTACGGAACATTGACCGTCAGCGGCACTCCACGCTCTCCCTTGGCCTTCTGGACAGCCCGAATCTTGCGGCTGGTATCGCGGGCGTAAAACTCGTTGAACCAGTTCTTAATACCCGCAAAATCGTTGTTCACGCTGTTCGGGTCAATGGTGTCGTAATTGTCGTTAATGGCAATGTAGCGAACGCCATACTGGGGAAAGGTAAAGTTTGTGTACAGACCCGTCAAGGCAGAGTTACGCCCCAGTCGGGACAGGTCTTTCGTGATAACGATTCCTACACGCCCTGCTTCGATCTCGACCAGCATACTCTGAAAGCCGGGGCGGTCATAGTTCGTGCCGGAGTAGCCATCATCCACAAAGAACACTGGGTTCGGGAAGTGGTTCTTTTTGGCGTATTCCAGAAGGATAGCCTTCTGGTTCTCAATGGACAGGCTTTCGCCGAGCCGTGCGTCCTCTTGCGACAGTCGGCAGTAAAGTGCGGTGATCTTATTCGTTGCTCCAGACATTGTTGTGTCCTCCTTACTCTGTGGAGCAACTGTCAGTACAGGATTGGTTAACGGGTCAAGTATAGCAGAATTAGGCGCAGTTGTCATTCGTCTGCACCCTCATCTTCAAATTTTTGCTGGGCGTTCTTGGCAACAATGCGCTCCAGCTTCTTCAAAAAGGATTCCTTGCCCTCATAGCTGCCGGTCACGGTGTAGGTGGTGTGACCGACTTTCTCCGTGGTGGTCAGTTCTGGAATCCAGAAAGCGGACAGATTCTTGACATGGAGGTTGCCGTTCTCATCTACATAGGAGCCGTGCTTCTTCTGCTCTTCGGTCAAGGGCTGCCGCTTGAAATAGATTTCATTTTCGGAGATGCTCACGGTTTCGCTGGCCTGCTCCTTCGGGGTATCGTCATACAGCTGGGCGAAAAATGCCAGTGCATCTTCGGGTGAGTCTTCCTCCATGAGCTGCTCGAAAACTCGCTGTTCCTCTGCCGAGAGGTTATTCCATGCGGCTTCCAACTCCTGCTCGTTGGCTGCGTTGACGAAGGCTTCGATCTCTTTTTTCATGGTGCATCCTCCTTTGGCTGCGAAAAGCGGATTTTCAAAAAGTATGGGTTTTCGTGAGAGCAAGAATCGTCCCGTGGCCACAAATTTTCAATACTCGAAAATTTCCTGTCCCCTTTGGGACTGTTTCTTGTTGGGGCGTGCCTGCCCCAAACCCTGCTAGGTGATTTCATTCTTGGTGGTTGCTATATTGCTTATATGCCTTTTCAAATCCTGATTTGTTATATATGATAAATTTATAACATTCTCCATCTTTCATGGAAATTGCTGCAACAGGAACGACCATCTGACTCCATGAAAGCTCCCTTATCTCGTTCATGGGCAATACAAGGTTGCGATACAGTGGACTGACTGTGAGCTTTTGAGTTGAATATGTAATGCTCTGTTCATCAATGTACAAACCACCGCCAATGATTCCATTACGGCATAAGCTACACACAAAAGTTTTTCCCATAATATTACCGCCTCCTATTAGTTGATGGTTGGTTAAGTTGAGTATATCATATTGATTTCCAGAAGAACACCCCTATATAGGAGATTTTAGCCGTTTTACTGCGTACGTGCGTACGAGAGATTGGTACGCACGTACGCAGCGATTTGCCCGAAGCGCACCCTATATAGCCGTTTCCCCCTCGGAGAGCCCACTACACTTTGCAGACCGCAGGGCTGAAAGCGTCATAGTGGGTTATTACACTTCCGCAGAAGTGCCTTTTCCTCGCCGCAAACAGCCGGGGTGAGCCTTTGTGAGAGCTTTCTATGCGGCGAATCCACATCGCCCACAGGCGATGTGAGCAGGGATTCTAAGGGGCGCAGCACCCTTGGCACACGACTTCGGTACAAAGTCTAGTGTGTTACACCTTGCCAAAGGCGTACACGTTCCTGAAATGCAAAAAGCCCCATACCCAACACCTTGACGGTGCAGACATGGGACTTGATGCTTCCTCGGCCTAGCCTGGTACTCGTAACCAATCCTGACAGGGCAGTTGCCGTGTCATTTCTCGAAAACTGTTTTACGGATACCCAGCACTGGGGAACTCCCTGCCTTACTTATCGTGTGTGGATTTTTGCAGGGTGCGTCCGGCAGGGCGCACCCTGTTTTTGCGTTCAATCCTCTAATCCGTGACTACCTGTTACATTCCTCAGATACTCGTCCGGCTCACCGTTCAAGATCAGTTCGGCATACGCCAGCGGGTCATTGTAGATGAGATAGTCCAATTCAGTCCGCTGTGCCATGGTAACATCCAGTGCATCTTCGACCCCGGTGCAGTCGATAGAAACTTTTCTGCCATCCCGGAGCAGCAGCTCCACACAGCCGGTATCCATGTTGAACGAACAGGCTCTTGCATCGTACTTCATAATCGTGTCCTTCCTGCCTTACGGCACTCTTACAGTTGTGACCTTCGTGATACGGTCTTTCTGATAAGGTTTTGGGCACACAGCCGTCAGGGAAGAGCCGTTGTTCTCGTTTCCGAAGAAAACAAAAAATCCGAACCCTTCTCCTATCGAGAAAAGGTTCGGATTTTCATGGTTTGGTGCGATGGAAGGGACTCGAACCCCCGGCCTACTGATTCGTAGTCAGTCACTCTATCCAGCTGAGCTACCAACGCATACGTTCCGGTCGGAACAAGATGTATTTTATCACGCAGGGCGGGGTTTGTCAACAGTTTTTTGCAGATTTTTTGATTTTATTTTCGTTTTTTATTTTTTCACGCAGAAAAGTACGTCTTTTCGTTTTTTCAATATTTTCCGTGCGGACCTCAGGCTTCCTCTGCCAGACGCTCGGCGATGCGGACACCGGTCGGCGTTGCGGCAAGGCCGCCCTGGCCGGTTTCCCGCAGATCAGGGGAGAGCAGACTGCCCACGCGGCCCATGGCATCGATGACTTCATCGCAGGGGATGGCGTAATCCACCCCCGCAAGCGCCATATTGGCGCAGGAAACGGCGTTCACGGCACCCACAACATTGCGCTTGATGCAGGGCACCTCCACCAGACCGGCCACAGGGTCGCAGACCAGGCCCAGCAGGTTGCCCAGTGCCATAGCGGCAGCGGCGGCGCACTGCTCCGGGGTACCGCCTTTCAGGTGGCAGAGGGCGGCAGCGGCCATGGCGCTGGCGGCTCCTACCTCAGCCTGACAGCCACCCTCGGCACCGGCCAGAGTGGCCCGGGCAGCGATGACCTGCCCGAAACCTGCGGCCACATAGAGGGCTTCGCAGATGGCTTCTTCATCGGCCTCGCCTGCACGGGCAAGGGGAAGCAGCACCGCCGGGAGCACACCGCAGCTGCCCGCTGTGGGGGCAGCTACGATCCGTTTCATGCAGGCGTTGCACTCGGCGGTCTTGAGAGCTTCGGCGGTCACCTCAGCAAGGTAATCCCCGCCATAGCTCCTGCCCGCCTGATGGGCCTGTTCCACCTTGGCGGCATCGCCGCCGGACAGGCCGCTGCGGCTGCGCTGAGCAGGGTCATAATCCCGGCTGGTGGCCTCCATCACATGCCACAGGTGATGCATGGCATGGCGGCTGGCCTCTTCGGTCAGGCGGCTCTCGGCCAGATCACTGCGCAGGATGGCCTCGGCAAGGGAGAGGTTCTGGCTGCGGGCAGCGGCCAACATTTCTTCACAGGATAAAAAGGACATGGTTATTCCTCCGCGTCTTCTTCGGGCTCGTCGATGTTCAGGCAGGTCACCTTCAGGATGCCGGGCAGGGTCGCCAGCTTCTGTTCCAGCGGGTGGGGGATGTGGGAATCGCACTCCAGCACCATAACGGCATAGCCGCCGGTTCCTGCGCGGAACACCTGCATCGATGCAACGTTGATCCTGCGCACGGCAAGGCAGGTGGTCACCTCGGCGATGCAGCCGGGGGTGTCCTCATTGTGAATGATCAGGGTGTTGCTGTCGCCGCCGAAATCGGCAGGCACGCCGTCGATCTCGGTCACGCGGATGCGCCCGCCGCCCACCGAAGCGGCTTTCATGGAAAGCACCCGGCCCTCCCGGCCTGTCAGGGTGAGAACAGCGGTATTGGGGTGCGCAGAGCGCAATTCCACAGGATGGATCCGGAATGCCATGCCCTGCTCTGCGGCCAGGGCAAAGCTGTCGGGCAGGCGGGGGTCATCTGGCCGCAGGCCAAGCAGGCCGGCGACCAGGGCTTTATCCGTGCCATGTCCCTTTCCGGTGGTGGCAAAACTGCCGTACAGGCCGATATCCGCCTGCACCGGGATCTCGCCCAGAAGCTTCTGGGCCGTGTAGCCGATCCGGGCGGCACCCGCTGTATGGCTGGAAGAGGGGCCGATCATAACCGGCCCGAGAACGTCAAACAAGCGCATCCTATGCACATCCTTTCGTGCTCCGCCGGGCAAAAATCGCCCGCTTCGCACTTTTTCTCTCTTTTATTATACCGCTTTTGCCCCACTTGTGCTATAATAACTTTATTAATGTTTGAAATCGCTCCTTTGGGGGCAACACGGAGGTTGGATTCCTATGAAACTGGTAAGCGTGGAAACTCCCGAAAAGAGTGTCTGCAAGATGACCTTCAGCGCAACGGCTGAGGAGCTGGAGACCGCATCCAATGCGGTGTATGAGCGCACCCGCGCCAGCTACACCATCAAGGGCTTTGCCAAGGGCGAGGCCGACCGTGCTCAGATCGAGGCCGACCGCGGCGAGCACACATTCTGGTATGATGCCATCAACGACCTGATGGATCGCGATGTTCCTGCCCTGTACGAGGCCGCCATGGCCGAGCACGGCTTCAAGGCGGTGGATGAGCCCAGCTACGACCTGGTCAGCGTCAAAAAGGACGAGGGCTTTGTAGCCACCGCCACCACCCCGCTGCAGCCGGAGCTGAACCTGACCCAGACCACCGGCTTCCATGTGGAGTGCGTGACCCCCACCGTCACCGACAAAGAGATCGATGCCGTGCTGGAGCGCCGCCGCAATGCTGCTGCCGAGCTGGTGCCCCACAAGGGCCCGGCCGTCAAGGGCAACATCGTTCACATCGATTACGAGGGCCTGCTGGACGGCAAGCCCTTCCAGGGCGGTTCCGCACAGAACCAGACCCTGCAGCTGGGCAGCGGCCGGATGATCCCGGGTTTTGAGGACGGCATTCTGGGCCACAAGGGCGGCGAGGAATTCGAGATCAACGTCACCTTCCCGGTACACTATCACGTCAAGGACCTGGCCGGAAAGCCCGTTGTCTTTAAGATCAAGCTGATCGATGTCTGCGTCCGCCAACTGCCCGCCCTGAACAGCGATTTTGCCAAGAAGGTGGGCAAGGTGGACACCATGGAAGCGTTCCGGGAGCAGGTGCGCAAGCAGCTGCATGACGGCAAGCACACCAGCGCCCTGAACCGCGCCAAGGATCAGGTGCTGACCCAGCTGGCCTCTGCCGCTGAGGGCGAGCTCCCCAGCGTTCTAGTGGAAAGCACCTACCAACAGGAGATGCAGAACATCCAGCAGCAGCTCCAGATGCAGCGCATGAGCCTGGACCGCTACCTGAGCCAGATCCACCAGACCCGCGAGAACTTCACGGCCAACGTTCACGCCGCCGCCGAGAAGAACACCCGCGCCCGGATGGCTCTGCTGCAGGTCGCCCAGAACGAGGGTCTGGTGCCCACCGATGAGGAGATCACCAAGAACCTGCAGGAGCGCGCCGACCGCACCAAGAAAACGCTGGAAGAGGTCAAGGCCAACGCCAACATCCCCGCCATGCAGCGCAGCGAGGCCATCCGCCGCGCCGCCGACTGGGTGATCGAGCACTCCACCATCGAAGAAAAGTAAACTTTTTGCGTACCACTTGACTTTTTTCAAAAATCGCATATACTAAGGTTGCAAGGAATTCATGAGGTTCTAAGCTATCCACGCAAAATGGCCCCCGAAGAGATGTCCGCTCTTCGGGGGCCTTGTGCTTACTCGCCCTTCTCATCGTCCGGGTCAAGCCACTTGCACAGGAAGTGTCCGATCACCTGTGCTCCGACCGAGACCAAAAAACTCATGAGGTATTCCATCGCTATCCACCTCCTCCCTGCTGCGGGAGTAATGGAAGGGCAGCACAGTAAGTATAACATAGCTTCTGACGCAATACAACAAAAAGAGCCTGTCTCCAAGGAATTTCGGGAGACAGGCTCTTTTCTTTTGCAGTTTATTTTGTCAGGAGATTGAAGCCCATGACCACGATGCCCAGCACGACCAGAACGATGCCGGTTGCACGGTTCAGGGTCTTGGCATCGGCCTTATTGGCAAAGACAGCGGCGATGCGGGCCCACAGCAGGGTGAACAGAACGCAGAGGATGAACACGGTCCAGTCCGGTGCGCCGCCGATGGCAAAGTGGGAGACCGCGCCGGTCAGGGCGGTGAAGGTCATAATGAACACGCTGGTGCCCACGGCAGTCTTGAGCTCGTAGCCCAGCACACTGGTCAGGATGAGCAGCATCATCATACCACCGCCGGCACCGATAAAGCCGCAGATCATCCCGATGACCACACCGCAGACGATGGACTGGAGGGCACGCTTCTTAGCAGAGACCCCCTGCATGGCTTCTTTGGTGGTCATAACGGGCTTGACGATGAATTTAATGCCCAGCAGGAACGTCATAAACACCGAAAAGCTGCCCATGGTGGTGGAAGGCACTAGGCTTGCCACCCAGCTGCCCACCACGGTGAACAGCAGCACACTGGCCATCATGATCAGGCCGTTCTTGATATCCAGGTTTTTGTTTTTGTGGTAGGTGTAGGCAGACACCGCACTGGCCAGCACATCCGAGGAAAGGGCAATGCCGACCGCCATATAGGGGTCCATCCCCAGAAAGGTGATGAGCATCGGGCTGATGACCGCGGCAGCGCTCATGCCCGCAAAGCCGGTGCCCAGGCCCGCGCCCATTCCGGCAAAAAAGGTAACGATGATGGTAAACAGCAGATTCATCTTATTTTTCTCCTTCTAGGATCGCATCCAGATTTTCGTTCATCGTATCGATGACCTCAAAAAACATCTCGAGTTTTTCTTCCTCCAGCCCTGCCATCAGGCGGCGGATGAAACCATCCTGCATCCTGCGGCCCTGTTCGATGATGGACTGCGCCTTTTCGGTGCAGGCAAGCTCCGTTTTGCGGCGGTCACCCGGCACCGGACGGCGCTCCAGAAAGCCCTCCTGCACCAGCTTGTCCACATTCACCGAGACAAGGTTCGCCTTGATGTGGCGCACCTCCACGATATCGCGGGCGGTCGTGTAGTTGGGATTGTTGGCAAGGAACATCAGGATATCAAAAGCTGTCTGCGGCAGGTGCAGCTTCTGGCACAGCGGCTTGCAGACGGCGCTGTACACAAGGCCCGTCTTGTTGGCAAATTCCACACTGGGGTTCAGCTCACGCATTGCGCGCCCTCATTTCTCTCTTTTTGGATTGTTCATTTTTGAATTATTTTAGCACAGGGAATCTCTGTTGTCAAGAGCAGGCAGCGTAAAATCTCCTGCTCCATATATTTTGTCCAACGCAAAAAGCCCGCACCATGAAAATTTTCACGGTACGGGCTTTTGATATGCTTCAGGACAGGGTCACAGCACCGCCACGGCAAGGAACCGCACAACGAGCGCGGCAAGCCATGCCACAACGCACTGGTTTACGACCATAACGGTGGCCCAGCGGCCGCCCATCTCCCGCTTGACCGATGCCACAGCGGCGATGCAGGGGGTGTAGAGCAGGCAGAACACCAGCAGGGGAGCCGCTGCCGCCGGGCTGAGCGCCGCGCCCAGTGCGGCAGAGGAGCCATACAGGATGGTAAGGGTGGAGACGACGCTCTCCTTTGCCATAAAGCCGGTGATCAGCGCCGTGGACACCCGCCAGTCGCCAAAGCCCAGCGGTGCGAACAACGGCGCGATGCCGCTGGCGATCCAGGCCAGAATGCTCTCCTGCGGGTCTGCGGTCAGGCTGAGCTGGAAGTCAAAGTTCTGCAGGAACCAGATGATGATGGTTGCCAGGAAGATGACCGTAAAGGCACGCTCGAGGAAATCCCGGGCCTTTTCCCAGAGCAGCTGGGCCACATTTTTCAGGCCGGGCAGGCGGTAGTTGGGCAGCTCCATGACAAAGGGCACGGCCTCGCCCTTGAACAGCGTTCCCTTGAGCAGAAAGGCCATTCCGATGCCCACAAGGATGCCCAGGAAATACAGGCCCACCATGACCAGTGCGGCGTACTCCGGGAAGAAGGTCACCGCAAACAGGCTGTAGATCGGGAGCTTGGCCGAGCAGCTCATAAAGGGCGTGAGCAGGATGGTCATTTTCCGGTCCCGCTCCGAGGGCAGCGTGCGGCTTGCCATCACGCCGGGAACCGTGCAGCCAAAGCCGATGAGCATGGGCACGATGCTGCGGCCCGAAAGACCGATGCGCCGCAGCAGCTTGTCCATCACAAAGGCCACGCGGGCCATATAGCCGGTATCCTCCAGCAGGGAAAGGAAGAAGAACAGGGTCACGATGATGGGCAGGAAGCTCAGCACACTGCCCACACCGGTAAAGATGCCGTCGATCACCAGCGAATGCACTGCATCGTTGACGTTCCACGCCGTCAGGGCATCGTCCACAAGGATCGTCAGATTCTCAATGCCCAGTTCCAGCAGGCTTTGCAGCCCTGCGCCGATCACGCCAAAGGTCAGATAAAACACCAGCGCCATGATGCCCACAAACGCCGGGATCGCCGTATATTTTCCGGTGAGGAAGCGGTCGATCCTTGCGCTGCGCAGCTGCTCCTTGCTCTGGTGGGGCTTTACCACGGTCTGATTCACCAGCTGATGGATAAAGTGGAACCGCATATCTGCAATGGCGGCGGCGCGGTCCAGGCCGCGCTCCTGCTCCATCTGCAGGATGATATGCTCGATCATCTCTTTTTCGTTCTGATCCAGCTTCAGGGCCTCCTCAATGCGGGGGTCGCCCTCCACCAGCTTTGTGGCGGCAAAGCGCACCGGGATCCCCGCCGCCCGGGCGTGGTCCTCGATGAGGTGGATGATGCCGTGGATGCAGCGGTGAACCGCACCGCCGTGGTCATCCTCGCCGCAGAAGTCCATCCGGCCTGGGCGCTCCTGATACTTTGCCACATGGATGGCGTGATCCACCAGCTCATCCACGCCCTCGTTCTTGGCGGCGGAAATGGGAACCACCGGGATGCCCAGCATCGCTTCCATCTCGTTGATGTTGATGGTGCCGCCGTTGCCGCGCACCTCATCCATCATATTCAGTGCCAGCACCATGGGGGTGTCCAGCTCCATCAGCTGCATCGTTAAGTACAGGTTGCGCTCGATGTTGGTGGCATCCACGATATTGATGATGCCCGTGGGTTTTTCGCCAATGATGAACTGCCGGGTCACGATCTCCTCGCTGGAATAGGGCGACATGGAGTAGATGCCGGGCAGGTCGGTGACTTCGGTATCGGGGTACTCCCGGATGGCACCGCTCTTGCGGTCCACCGTCACGCCCGGAAAGTTGCCCACATGCTGGTTGGAGCCGGTGAGCTGGTTGAACAGGGTCGTTTTGCCGCAGTTCTGATTTCCGGCCAGCGCAAATGTCAGCACCGTTCCATCCGGCAGCGGGTGTTCGCCCTTTTTGGTGTGGTAGCGGCCGCCCTCGCCCAGGCCCGGGTGCTCCACCATCCGGCCGGCCTTCCGTGCTGGGGCCGCTGCGGGTGCTTCCGCCGGGGTGATCTCGATCCGTGCCGCATCGTCCAGCCGCAGGGTCAGCTCATAGCCGTGGATCTGCAGCTCCATGGGGTCTCCCATGGGCGCAAATTTCACCAGCGTGACCTTCTCGCCGGGGATCAGCCCCATATCCAGAAAATGCTGGCGGAGTTCTCCCGTTCCGCCCACTGTATCGATCACGGCACTTTCGCCGATCTTCAGTTCCTTTAATGTCATGGCAGATGCCTTTCCTTCGACAAAATGTTAGTGTATATGAACAGTCTTAATATATGCTAACTCAAAGGCATTGTCAAGGCGGGAAGCGGCAAAAATTCTCGCCTGTCCCCGCTGTTTTTTGTAGAAATCTTTCTCCTGTTCCGGCAGATTTCCGGGCAAAAGAAAACGCACCCCTGAATTTTCACGTTCAAAGGTGCGTTTTGAGAACAGTTCTGTTTACTTCACGGTGTGGTAGCCGTCGGGGTTGTTCTTCTGCCAGTTCCAGCTGTCGGCACACATCTCCTCGATGCCGTACTCAGCCACCCAGCCCAGCTCGTTCTTGGCCTTGGTGGGGTCGGCATAGCACTCGGCGATATCGCCGGGGCGGCGGGGATCGATCACATAGGGGAGCTTCTTGCCGCAGGCCTTCTCAAAAGCATGGATGACATCCAGCACGCTGTAGCCGTGGCCGGTACCCAGATTGCAGATGAACAGGCCGCAGTTGGTCTGCAGCTTCTTGATGGCGCAGACATGGCCCCGGGCCAGGTCAACCACATGGATGTAATCGCGCACGCCGGTGCCGTCGGGGGTGGGGTAGTCGTTGCCAAAGACGTGCACCTTTTCCAGCTTGCCCACGGCCACCTTGGCGATGTAGGGCATCAGGTTGTTGGGGATGCCGTTGGGGTCCTCGCCGATCAAGCCGGACTTGTGGGCACCGATGGGGTTGAAGTAACGGAGCAGGGCCACGTTCAGGGTGGGGTCAGCCTTGCAGACATCGGTCAGGATGCGCTCGGTAAAGGCCTTGGTGGTGCCGTAGGGGTTGGTGGTGGCACCCACGGGGAAGTCCTCGGTGATGGGCACGCTGGCAGGGTCGCCGTAGACAGTGGCGGAAGAGCTGAACACGAAGTTGCGGCAGTTGTGGCGGCGCATTACATCCAGAATGACCAGCGTGCAGTTGAGGTTGTTATAGTAGTACTCGATGGGCTTGGAAACGCTCTCACCCACAGCCTTATAGGCGGCAAACTGGATGACGGCATCGATATCGGGGCACTCGGTGAAGATCTTCTCCACGTCCTCGTGCTTTGTCATATCGGCCTGGTAGAACCGGAAGTCCTTGCCGGTGATCTGCTTGACCCGATCCAGCACCACGGGGGAAGCGTTGTAATAGTTATCTGCCACCACGATGTCAAAGCCAGCGTTCAGCAGTTCGATACAGGTGTGGCTGCCGATATAACCGGCACCGCCGGAAACCAAAATTGCCATAAAAGTACCTCTCTTCTCGTCACCAAAGTTGCTTGCGCGGGGCAGGCCCGCCTTCTGCCACAAGGATACAACGTTTTGGCCGCAGAATCAAGTAACGGGAATTTTATAAGGATGGATTTTTGTTTCCATTTATTTTTTTGCGCATTGATTTACAAGCATTTTTTGTTTTTTGCACATGGAGTGATGGAACGCTTTGTGCAAATCAGAAAAAAAGCCCTCTCAGGCAAAGCCGCCAGGCTTTGAATGAGAGGGCTGCATTTTACAGTTTCCCGCACTGTTTGCCGGTGAAGAACCGCAGGGTGGTGTTGGCACGGAACACTTTCCCGGCCCGCAGGGCGGTGGAGGGGAACTCCGGGTGGGAGGGGCTGCAGGGGAAATGCTGGGTCTCCAGCGCAAAGCCGCCGTATTTCTGCATCGGCACGCCGCCCTTGCCGGGGGCAGGGCAGTCCTGCAGGAAATTGCCGGTGTAGAGCTGCACGCCGGGCTGGGTGGTATAGACCTTCATGCTGATGCCGGTCTTATCGCTGGAAGCCCAGGCGCACAGGCTCTGGCTGGCACCGCGGCCCCTGTCGATGACAAAGCAGTGGTCATAGCCGCCGCCCACCATGGTGGTCTGGGAAAAGCCGGTGTCGATGTCCCGGCCAATGGGCTTGCCCGCCCGGAAATCCATCGGCGTGCCCGCCACGGGCAGGATATTGCCGGTGGGGCAGGTCTCGTTGTTGCCCTCCAGATAGCGGGACGCATAGATGCGCAGCTTCTGGCCCAGCACATCGCCGCCGCCATCCAGATTGAAGTAGGTGTGGTTGGTCAGGTTGATGATGGTGTCTGCATCAGAGGAGACACGGTAGTCCATCCGCAGGGCGTTGTCCTCGGTGAGGATATACCGCACCGAAATCTTCAGATTTCCCGGGAAACCATCCTCTCCATCGGGGCTTTCGGCCTCCAGAAGCAGGGTATCGCCAAAAGTCTTTACCTCATACAGCTTGCGCGGGAAGGTGCCGTGCAGGTGGTTTTTGCCGTTGTTGGCTTCCAGCTGATAGGTCTTGCCGCCCACGTTGAACACGGCATTCTCGATGCGGTTGGCGTACCGGCCCACGAACGCGCCGCAGCAGGTACTGCCGGATGATTCAAAGTCCTTGACGTAATCGGCGTAGGTGTCGTGGCCCAGCACCACATCCACCGGCCCGCGCTTGGTGGGCACCCAGATATTCTTAATGATACAGCCGTAGTTCAGCACACTGACCGCCAGCCCGCCGGGGTTCGAGATGATGTATTCATTGATCTTTTCGCCGTTTGGAGTCATGCCAAAGGGCTTGGAGAGAAACTGTGCCATAGGGCTCTCCTCCTTTTGTATTTTTTGGGGACAACACACTCTCTGTTTTATCCTTTATTGTTTTGATTATATCACAATTTTCTCCTTCTGTGTTGGCATTTTTTAAGGGAATCTATCCAATATTTCGAGAGATTTTTTGTAAGTTCTGCCCCATAGGCAGAAAAAAGCCCCGGAGGGCCAGGGGTAGGCGCTCCGGGGCTTGTATGTCAGATTAGATATTACTGCTGGGGCTTTGCAGTAACCTCATAAGTCATTGCAACTGCAGCGTAAGTCTTTCCATTTACAGTCTTAGCTGCAACACCAATTTTCGTAATTTTGACAGACACACCATATGCACTTGCCATTCCATCCAGCAAATCTTGCATAGTATCCGTACCCTGATTCAGACTTCCAATGTTATCTGCAGTAATTTCCATTACTTCATAGATGCCATTCTGCATTTTGCCATCCTTCATCAGAGGCAATGCCATCGTCATAGAACCCTTACCAGTCGAAATATCTTGCTGGAACTTTTTGTAATCCTCAACGGAGTAGGATTTCCGAAAATCAAAAGTGCCCTTCTCGGTGTCGATCAAATCAATCTTGCTCTCAGCGAGTTTCTTCAAATCTGCATCATTTACCTGAATACCTGTGGCCTGCTTCATAGCACCAAAAGCTGCATCTTCAGTCTTCTGTGCGAAAGAAGGTGCGCTGTCATCGCCGCAAGCGGTGAGCAGTGCCAGAGCCATTACGCCGGCCAGCAGAAGGGCGGCCATTTTCTTGAGCATTTTCATTTGTAAGAACCTCCAATGTAAAATGATATTTTACCACACAGAAAGCATACCCCTACACCTTCTGCATTGTGAACTCGTTCTACATCTACCCCCTCCCCCCTGTCAATATTTTTTATTAAATCCCCCAATTTTTGGAGACTGTGCCAAAGCTGCGGCGAAATTTTTAGCAGATTGACAAAAAAGCACCCCTCACATGGCTGTGAAGGGTGCTTTGGGAAGTTTTCTTATGCAGAACACGGTTCAGTAATTGCCTCCCGCACCTGTTCTAACGAAAGTTCGGTGGTCTGGGCGATCTTATCCAGATCATGCTCTCCGTTCTTCCAGAGATTGAGCGCAATGCGCTTTCCCTTTGCCACCTCGGCATCTTCTCGTTCCCGATCAACGATCACCTGCATTGTCTTGCACATAGCTGCCACTCCTTCCGTTTCTTCTTTAAAGTATTTTACTCTTGCCCTTATTTTGGGGTTCCGGATATCCCGATAGTCATCACAGCGGAAATCCTGCATCAGCGCGCCGACCTCATCCGTTCCCCGATATGCGCCGTTCACATATACGATATGTGCACGGTCGTGGAACAGCTTCCCGGTTTCCTGAATCGTCCGTTCAATATTGTAAACCGGCAGACCATCTCCCAAAACATCATTTGCCGTAATAAATATGATATATGTCTCAGGCAGGTCAGAATATTTTTCACCAGAAGTCGTCAGGCGAGAATCAAACATCGCACTGTTCAGCCGCGCCCGTTCCGGAGCGGCTCCCTTATCTTCCTGCTGTACTTCAATATCGTACTGCTTGCCTGCATCATCCGTTGCATAAATGTCCAGCCGTACAGAACGGCCAAACAGATTGCCGATCGTAAGCTGTGTTGCAGACCTTGCGACGGTCAGGTCCTTTCGTTTCAGGATGATGCGAAGCAGCTCCTGTGTGCTCTCTTTATCTCCTGAAAACACCTGTGTCATAAAGGTGTCATCCATCAGGGTGAATTTACGGATAGCATTCATGCGTTCTTCATTCTTCTCATCCAACTGTACGAACCGCATTTCCGCCATCCTTTCGTTTCAGAAAAAGAGTACTTTTCTACGTTTATATTTTATCATCATTTTATCTATACTGCAAGTATCAAAAAAGCACCCCTCACATGGCTGTGAAGGGTGCTTTGGGGAAGTTTTCTTACTCCGGCTGAGCGGTGTTCTGGGCGATATACTCGGCGGCATCATCGGGGATGTCGTCAAGGTTCTCATCGCCGATATCCACGTTCAGCGGCGGCTTCTTGAAGAGGATGTCGTACATCAGGGGCACAACGTACAGAGTCATCAGGGTGGCGTAAGTCAGGCCAAAGATGATGACGATGGCCATGCCGCTCATCAGCTGGCTGGCCATGTCGCCGCTGAACACCAGCTGGAGCATGGCCAGAACGGTGGTCAGGGTGGTCATCAGGATGGGGCGCATTCGTGTTTTGCCGGTGGCGATCAGGGCCGCGCGGCGCTCCATGCCGCCGATGCGCAGCTGGTTGGCGTAATCCACGAACACGATGCCGTTGTTGACGATGACGCCCACCAGCATCACAAAGCCGATGAGGGACACCACGCTCAGCTCGATACCGGAGATCAGCAGGGCCAGAAAGCCGCCGGTGAAGGCCAGCGGGATGGTGAACATGACGATCAGCGGGGAGCGCAGCGACTGGAACTGCGCCACCATCACCAGATACACCAGCAGCACGCCCAGCCCCAGCATCAGCAGCAGCTGGCCCATGGCATCCATGATGGCCTCGTTCTCGCCGCTGAACCGGGCGGTGATGCCCTGCGGCAGGTCTACCCCGGCCACCGCCGTCTGAGCGGCGGCTGTGACCTTGGTGACGTTGTAGCCCTCGGCCACCTCCGCCGTAACGGTGACGCAGCGGCGCTGCTGCTCCCGCTGGATGCTGCCGAGGCTGACGGGCTCCTCAATGGCGGCCACGTCGCCCAGACGGAAGCTGGACACTTCCTGACCGGCAGCGTCCGTCAGGGCAGAGCTGCCGGAGGACGTGCTGCCGCCGGCCAGCGCAGACATTCCGCCCATGGAGGAGGTGCTGCCGCTCATACCACTTATGTGACTCATACTGTCCAGATTCGTACCACTGGACGGGGTGATCTCCAGATCCATGAGCTTTTCGCGGGTCATGCGGCTCTCCTCTGGGGACTGGACGGAAACCTCCATCTCCAGTCCATCCAGCGTCAGGCCGGAGGAGGTGGAGGTGTTGGTCAGGGCAGAGGCCACCGCCATATACACCTGTGCCACGGTGACGCCCTTTTCCATGGCGGCGTTGCGGTCCACGGAGATGTGGAGGGCCGTGGTGGCCTCCTCCAGACCGTCGGACACCTCGCCGGTACCCTCCACGGTTTTCAGGGTCGCCGCCAGCGCCTTGGCGGAGGACTGGAGGTCCTCCATGTCATCGCCGTAGACCTTCAGAGAGACTCCGCTGCCCGCCAGATAGGTAGACATACTGTCCATGGAGCCGGAGGCCGTCACCTGACAGGGCAGGTCGGCGCACAGCTCCTCGATGGCCTTGCCTGCCTTGGCGCCGGAGGCCCCCTCCGGCATGGTGACGTAGGCGGTGACGTCATAGGCTCCGCCGGAGCCGCCCATCATGCTGCTCATATCCATGCCGCTGCCGGAGGACATCATGGCACCCACGGCATCCACATTTTCCACCGTCCCGGCCCGGCGCACCACCTCGTCCGCCAGCGCCACCGCCTCCTCCCGGCTGATGCCCTCCGGCATGGTGACGGTGAGGCTGACGTTATTCATATCGATCTGGGGCATGAACACGAAGCCCCGGCTGACGGCACCCCACGCAGAGCCAGCCAGCAGCACCACCGCCAGCAGCAGTACCACGGCCTTATGGCCCAGCGACCAGCCCACCGCCCTGCGGTAGGCGGGATAGACCCGCTCCAGCAGGCCGGCCTTCACGGCCTTTTCCTTTTTCAGCATCCCGGAGGCCATGGCCGGCACCAGTGTCAGGGCCACGATGAGGCTGGCCAGGAGAGAATACGTCATGGTCAAGGCCAGATCGGTGAACAGCTGCTTGGTGATGCCCTCCACGAACACAATGGGCAGGAACACGCACACCGTGGTCAGGGTGGAGGCGGTGATGGCCCCCACCACCTGCGCCGCACCGGACACCGCCGCCTGAATGACGGTGGCTCCCTTGGAGCGCAGCCGGTAGATATTCTCGATGACCACCACGGAGTTATCCACCAGCATACCCACTGCCACCGCCAGACCCGACAGGGAGATCATATTGATGGTGACGCCGGAGAAATACATGAGCACCACGGCGAAGATCACGCTGACGGGGATGGAGCAGAGGGTGATGAGGGTGGGCCGCAGGTCCTTCAGGAACAGGTACAGGATCAGCACCGCAAACAGAGCGCCCCAGCCCAAGGAGGACAGGATGGAGTTGATGATGATATAGATGTAGTCCCCCTGATCCATCAGCGGCACGAAGTGCAGGCTGTCGTACTCTTTCTCCAGCGTGTCGCAGCGGGCCTGAATGTTGTCGGACACCTCCGCCGTGGCGTAGGTGGACTGCTTGTTGAAGGAGACGATGACGCCGTTGTCGCCGTTGAGCTTGGCGTAGATCTCATCGGAGTTATCCGTCACCACGATCTCCGCCACGTCGGAGAGCTTCACCGGCTCCACGCCCTCCAAGCCCAGATCAAAGAGTACCATGTCCGACAGCTCCTGACGGGAGGAGATGCTGTCGCCCACGGAAACCATGTAGTTCACGCCGTCCTCCTGCAGATACCCGGCAGGCATGGAGAAGTTCTGCGCCGTCAGCAGGGCGGTGATGGTCTGGATGTTCAGAGCCCCGGAGAGATCCGCCTGCTCCAGCGCCGAGGCACGGGAGGACTCCAGCGTCCGGAGACCCTGCTCCAGCTGGGTCAGGGCGCTGTCCAGCTGCACATTGGCGGAGAGGAGCTGGGTGACGCCGTCGGCCATGGTGATGACTCCCGATGTTACCTCATCGGCAATGGAGGCCACCTCAGAATCATCCTCCAGCCGGCGGATCTGCTCTTTTAGCTGCTCCAGCGTCTCCCGCCACCGCTTGGCGTCCTCCGCCGCCTGCTCCCACGAGGTGTTCAGTGCGGCGATTCGCAGCTCCAGCTCCGCAAGGTCCGCCTGCAGCCGGATGTACTCCGGGTCGTTTTCGATGGCGGCCAGCTGCTCCGCCTTCTCCTCCTCCGTCAGGGAATCGTCCTGCCGGATGGCCTCCATCCGGGCCTGATAGACGGCGTTTTTGGCATCCAGCTGCACCTTCAGTGCCTGAATCTCCGCCAGCTCCTTCAGGTTCGCCTCCAGCCGGCTCTCGCTGCTGCGGAGGGTGGTCAGAGACTGCTGCACGGCGGTCAGGGCCTGCATGGCGGCCTCCCGGACGGCGGACTCCTCCGTCGAGCGGATGGCCCCCTTGGCGCTCTCCAGCTGGCTGCGGGTCCCCTCCAGCTGGCTGGCCGTCTCGTCCAGTGTCTTGCCGATAGCCTCCCGCAGCGTGGCGGTGAGGGCGTCCAGCTTCTCCTGACTGAGGATGATATGGGCCTGCCGCTGCACCGTGCCGCTGACGGTGACGCTGGCTACGCCGGAGATGCCCTCCAGCTTCTGGGTGAGGGTGTTTTCCACAAAATCCGACAGCTCCGTCACATCCTTGCCGCTGTACGACACCGCCGCCACCTGCACCGGCAGCATGGAGGGGTTGATCTTCAGCACATAGGGGGTGCCGATGCCGTCGTCCCAAGAGCCTTGCAGGATGTTGATCTTCTGCTGGATGTCCACGCTGACGGTGTCCATATTCACGCCGTCCTCAAACTCCAGCACCACCATGGAGACGCTGTCCTGCGAGGTGGAGGTCACGGACTTGATTCGATCCAGCGTGGACATGGACTGCTCCATGGGGCGGGTGACGGCGGACTCCACCGCCTCGGGGCTGGCACCGGGGTCGGTGGTGACGATGACCACATAGGGGAAATCCATGTTGGGCAGCAGGTCCGGCGTCATTTTCAGATACGCCACCACGCCCAGCACCAACACAGCCAGCACCGCCACAAAGACAGTCAGCGGCTTTTTCACGCTGAATTTGACCATAGAACGCTCCTCCTCGGGAACTGCATCGCATAATAGATAGAGTATAGCACCCGGTCCCGGCGAAAGCA